>BNJU01000759.1_pt1 | contig 225096 bp, 269 predicted proteins | sample 8539281 | NCBI WGS metagenome assembly BNJU01 (sample SAMD00202456, study PRJDB9452) | human saliva metagenome | isolation source: human saliva | place: Japan | reverse complement strand
GCAGTTGCGTATGTTATGATGGCTATGCGTATCGCATGGTACAAGGTACATGAGCCACTCAATTTCTATATTCAGTATTTAACATTACGTTGTGATACTTATGAAATTGAAACAATGGCGAAGGGTATAGATGTTATTCGTGCACGTATGAATGATATCAGTACACGTATTGCGGAACGTAATCCAGAAAATCCAGTTTCAAATAAAGAAAAGTCATTGTTTGATGTACTAGAAGTTTGTGAAGAACTATATGCGCGTGGATATAATATTTCTAATGTTGATTTATACAAATCACTTGCGATGGAGTTTAGAGTTTCTCCAGATAACCCAAAGACAATTATTCCACCATTTACAGTTATTGATGGATTAGGTGTAAACGTAGCAAAATCAATTGAGGAAGCACGTGAAAAGGGTGAATTTTTATCAAAAGAAGATATCCTTAAGCGTACACAGGTTTCTTCATCTATGTTAGTGAAGCTTGCACACATGGGTTGTTTAGAAGGATTACAAGAAAGTAATCAAATGAGTTTATTCTAATCTTGACGTTTTTCACAAGCAGGTCTAAAATTTGAATATCAAATGCGTTGAAAAGGACACGGTATGTATAGTGCTGATATAGAGAGTATCCTATTTGCTGGAAGGGATATGATGCATATATGTATTACTACCTTGGAGCAGTGCTCGAAAGAGTCACCGTAGTTCTACGTTACAGATATAAAGTGTCAACGTTTATCGTTGGAATTAAGGTGGTACCGCGCTAATAGCGTCCTTTCAAAGGAAGGGGCGCTTTTTGTTTGCCCCATTAAAGGAGGAAGATTATGAGAAATTTTAAAGAAGATGCAGCATTAAATACGTTAAATCATAGTTGTGCGCATTTAATGGCTCAGGCTGTAAAACATCTATACCCACAAGCGAAGTTCTGGGTAGGTCCAGTTGTAGAAGAAGGTTTCTACTACGACATTGATTTAGGTGATGATGTCATTCGTGATGAAGATCTACCTAAAATTGAAAAAGAAATGAAGAAGTGTGCTAAAGCTGATAAGCGTATTGTTCGCCAAGAGATTACACGTGAAGAAGCATTAGAACAGTTTAAGGATGATGAGTACAAGATAGACTTAATCAACCGTATGCCGGAAGGTACACATATCTCTATGTATACTCAGGGGGACTTTACTGACTTATGTCGTGGTCCACATACAGAAACAACAAAGAACTGTCGTTACTTTAAGTTAATTAAACACTCAGGTGCTTATTGGAAGGGCGATAAAAATAATAAGGTACTACAACGTATCTATGGTGTATGTTTACCAACCCAAGAAGAACTTGATTCTCACTTGGCTGATTTAGAAGACGCAAAACAAAGAGATCATCGTAAACTAGGTAAAGATATGCAAATCTTTATGTTCTCAGATATTGTCGGTGGTGGTTTGCCATTATGGTTACCAAATGGTCTTACTGTTAGACGTTTATTATCAGACTATATTATGAATAAAGAACTTGCTAGAGGCTACCAACATGTATTAACACCATCCGTTGCTAGTACAAAACTATATAAGATTTCAGGACATCTTGCACACTATAAGGATGATATGTTCCCTATTATGGCACGTGATGATGATGAGTTTGTATTACGTCCTATGAACTGTCCTGAACATATGATTATTTATAAGTCTCAGTTGCATTCATATCGTGATTTACCAATTCGTATTGCTGAGATTGCAAATGACTTCCGTTTTGAAGCTTCTGGTGCTTTAACTGGTATTGAACGTTCTCGTGCATTTACACAGAATGACTCTCATATCTTCTGTACAGAGGAACAGATTGCTTCTGAAATCAAAGCAGTTACTGAATTAATTCTAGATGTATATAAGGACTTCAATTTAAATCAGTTTGAATTCCGCCTTTCTTTACGCGATAAGGAAAATACAGAGAAGTATTTTGGTAATGATGAACTTTGGGAAAGAAGTGAATCTGAGTTACGTGAAGTATTAAAGGAAATGAATGTTCCTTATTATGAAGCAGAAGGTGAAGCTGCATTCTATGGTCCTAAGATTGACGTACAAGTACGTTCTGCATTAGGTCATGATGTAACACTTTCTACAATTCAGTTAGATTATCAGTTACCTGAACGTTTTGAATTAGAGTATGTCGCAAACGGCGGTGAAAAGAAGAGACCTGTTGTCATTCACCGTGCAATTCTAGGATCAATTGATCGTTTCGTTGCATTCTTACTCGAAGAAACAAAGGGTATCTTACCATTATGGTTAGCTCCTCGCCAAGCAGTTGTGATTCCTGTATCACCAGAAGCACATGGTGACTATGCAAAGAAAGTTGTTGAGGAACTACGCAAAATTGGTGTGCGTACAGAATTAGATGATCGTAATGAGAAACTAGGTTATCGTATTCGTGAAGCACAGACAAATAAACTTCCGGTTGAAGTTGTAGTAGGTGATGGTGAAATTGAAAATAATGGTATTACTTTACGTCGCTATGGTTCTCGACAGGAAACAAAGATGTCCCTTGAAGATTTCTTAATTGCAATTAAAGCTGAAATTGATGAGAAGCGTTTAGCTCCAGAAATTCAAAAGGCTTAGTATTATAGGGAATAGACAAGTTCTATTCCTTTTATCTTTGCCAAAACATGAAAAAAAATTTCATCAATTCCATAATTTCGTAAAATTTTGTGAAATTGTGTTAAAATGCAATTATTAACGAAAGCGATTTCAGCAATGAAATCCACCTGAAATACTTCAGGTTATTCAGAAAGGGAATAGACATGGAAAACTACAAGAAAATAGCTGAAGAAGTTGTTGAAGCTGTCGGCGGTAAGTCCAATATTCAGGAAAACTCAACATGCATGACAAGACTTCACTTAACTTTAGCTGACAAGTCTAAAGTAGACTTGGATCGCGTCAAGAAGATCGATGGTGTTATGGGAACTGTTGATGGCGAAGAACTTCAAATCGTTTTTGGACCTGGTAAGGTTACAAAGATTGGTGAAGAAGTATCCGCAATCACAGGTATCTCTGCTGATGAACGCAAAGAAGTTCACAATGAAGATTTAGAAAAAGATATCGACTTACAGGCACGTGCTAAGGAAAAACAAGGCTGCTCAGCAAGCTAAGCACAACGGACCAGTACAGGTATTCTTAAAGCATTTTGCAAATATCTTCTTACCTGCATTACCAGGTATTGCTGGTGCTGGTTTAATCTACGGTATCTTAAATGTATTGAAGTTATTCTTCAGAGTTCCAGGTATCGCTGCAGTACAACTTGATCCAGCAATTGCTCAATCTTGGTGGTATTTAACACTTAATACAGCTGGTTGGACATTATTTGCTTACTTACCAATTTACATTGGTATGAACGCTGCTAAGGAATATAAGGGTTCTCCAATTCTTGGTGGCATGATGGGTGCGATGTTCGTAGGAAATGCTGCTATGCCTTTATTAATGAAGGTTGGCGATCCTGCAGCAGGTATCAATTTACCAATTACTGGCACACCATTTGACGCTGCTGCTGGTGGTATCTTAGCTGCTGTATTCGGTGGTATTGTAATTGCTCACGTTGAACGTTGGTTAAAGAAGTTGGGTCCCAGATACATTAGATATGATTTTGACTCCACTATGTTCATTAATTATCACAGCGTTCTTAGCAATCTTTATCTTACAGCCATTAGGTGCTGTATTAACAAAGGCTATCTTTGCATTAGCTGATGTATTATTAAACAAGTTAGGATTCATTGGTGCGTATGCATTATCCGCATTACAGTTACCATTAGTATCTGTTGGTTTACACCGTGCATTCACTCCAATTCATACAATTATGAATGATCCAAATGGTGCTACTCATGGTGTTAACTACTTATTACCAATCTTACAGGTTGCTGGTGCAGGACAAGTTGGTGCTGTTATCGCATTATTTGCAAGAGCTAAGAAGAATCACAAGAAGTTATCTGAAGCTATCCTAGCTTCTGTACCTGCTGGTATTTTAGGTATCGGTGAACCATTAATGTATGGTGTTACATTACCATTAGGTAAGCCATTCTTAACAGCTTCATTAGGCGCTGGTTTTGGTGGTATTATGATTTCCTTATTCCATGTAGGTTCTGTTGCACAGGGTGTATCTGGTATCTTAGGATTCTTAATTGTTAATGAAGGTGGCGCTTTAGGTTACTTAGTTGGCTATGTAACTGCTATTGTAGCTGCATTCATCATCACATACTTCTTTGGATGGAACGAAGAGAAAGTGACTGAATTATTCGGTTAATGTTTGACTTTCATCTTCATACGACAAAGTCAGATGGGGTATTAAGCATTGAAGAGATGCTTGATACCCTTCATTTATCTTCCATCCAACCCTTAGTATTACAGATCATAATCACGCATTAGCGTATGAGTGTTTTGATTACACTCAATTTCCATGCATTCCAGGTACTGAAATTGCCACAAGTTACAAAGGAGAGATTATCGAACTATTAGGTTATGGGATTAATCCATCAGTTATTAATGCATGGTATAAAGATTTTTATAGTGAGCAAAACTTAGAACGTATTGAAAAATTATTATTTAATAGAATTCAAGAATGTGCGCGCAGACAAGGTTATCTTTTCGATAATACACTTTCATTAAATTCATTTGAAAAAGGGATTTCAAAGAAGGTGATGTATCAGGAACTAGTTGATAAAAATCCTATGTTTGTTAGTTATTTCCCTACATATAAAGCATTCTTTAGACAAGGATTGTCAAATCCTGATAGTCCGTTTTTTATCAATGAAGGGGATACATATCTTTCGTTCGATGAAACGATTGACTTGATTCATCGTGCTGGTGGGAAAGCATTTTTGGCACATATTTTTGAATATGATGCATTTCAGAAAGAATCACTATATTGATGAAGTGAAAGATAAGTTAGATGGTATGGAATGTTTCCATCCAAGTATTCCTATGAGGGAATCGGTTAAACTCTTTCATTATTGTGAAGAGAATGAATTATATGTAAGTGGTGGAAGCGATTTCCATAAACCAGAAAGACATATTCCGATGGGTGTTCATCTTGATGAAACATTGTTGTGTAGTTCTCGTTTTGACTGGATACCAGAAAGTTTACGAAATCTTTTATAGATTTTGAATGTCGTTGACACTAGAAACAAAACTATACTACTATAATGAAGTCAATGATAGGAGAAGAAAATTATGTTCAATTTTTTCAAGAAGAAAGAAGAATTAAAGAATAATATTATTGTGAATGATGATGCGATTGTTGCAATTGCGGATGGTCAGTTAATTGATGTTGCAACTGTTCCAGATCCAGTATTTGCAGAAAAGATGATGGGGGATAGTGTTGCCTTTACATATGATGGTGATAAGGTTGTACTATGTTCTCCAGCAAATGGTGAATTATCTGTTTTATTCCCTACAGGACATGCATTTGGTATTACTACGAAACATGGTGTGGAATTACTTGTTCATTGTGGTGTAAATACAGTTGAAGCCAATGGTGATGGTTTTAAAATATTATCCAAGAAACAGGGTGATAGCGTAAAAGCAGGAGATCCAATTGTTGAGGTTGATTTAAGAAACTACGTGCAAAGTACAATATGAGTACTATGTTAGTAGTAACAAATGCAAATACACAAACGATTCAATTTATTGAACCTACAACTGTAAAATTAGGTCAATCCATTATTAAGTAAAAAAAGGCTCTATACGTTTAATCGTATAGAACTTTTTTTCTTATAACAATTCTTTTAGTTTATCAATAACTTCTGTAACAGGAACTTCTATAGAGTCACCAATGCGAGATTTTAATTCAACCTTACCATCTGCTACACCACGACCAACTGTAATTCTAAAAGGAATACCAATTAATTCCATATCTTTAAATTTAACACCTGGACGTTCATCACGGTTATCAAGTACTACTTCAATGCCTTGGGCTTGTAATGTATCGTGTAGTTCATTACCAATACGAACTTGTTCTTCATCCTTCATGGAAATGATTACAATAGCTACTTGGAAAGGTGCTAAATCTTTTGGCCAATTAATACCGTTTTCATCGGCATTTTGTTCTGCTAGGGCAGCCATTGCACGAGCAGGGCCAATACCATAGGAACCCATCCAAACATACTGCAACTGATTATTTTGATCAAGATACTGTAAGTCTAACGCCTTAGAATATTTTGTGCCAAGTTTGAATGTATTACCAACTTCAATACCATGTGCGAAGTGTACAACTCCTTCACCATTTGGATTTATCTCCTTCTTGGATATTTCTTAAATCTCCATGTCCGGTAAGAGTGAAATCTTTTTGGTTTACTCCTGTGTAGTGGTAACCAGTTTTATTTGCACCTACCACAAAGTTATACATGTATAGTACTTCTTCATCTGCGTAAAGAGGGCATTGAATGTTGACTGGACCAGCAAAACCAATTTCAGCATTAGTCGCTGCCATAACCATTGCAGGATCCGCAAGTTCAACAGAGTTAGCCTCTAGTAGTTTACGTAGTTTTGTTTCATTAACATCACGATCACCACGTACCATAACAGCTACTGCTTTGCCGTCAACGTTATAGATTAATGTCTTAACGAACTTCTTTACATCTTTCTTTAGGAAGTCTGTCACTTCTTCGATTGTACGTGAATGCGGTGTTTCGACTAGAGTGAGAGTTTCTAATGTGTCTTCCTTCGTTGCAATCTCTGGAACACAAGGTGCGACTTCGATATTGCTTGCGAAACTATCATCATCACTTAATACAAGGATGTCTTCACCAAGTGGAGTAATTGCCTGGAATTCTTCTGACAACAAGCCACCCATGACACCTGTATCTGCACGAACAATACGATAATCTAAGTGAAGACGATTCATGATATTCTTATATGCATTAAATTGTTTTGCATAAGATATATCTAATCCTGCTTCATCTTTATCAAATGTGTAGGAGTCCTTCATTGTAAATTCACGCACTCTAATCAAGCCATAACGTGGACGCGGTTCATCACGGAACTTTGTTTGAATTTGATAGAGGAAAATGGCATATCTTTGTAGGAACGAATCTGCATCTTAGCAGCCATCGCAAATAATTCTTCATGTGTTGGACCTAGTACATAAGGAACACCTTTACGATCTTCTAATGAAAACATTCCTTTGCCAAAACCAGCACGTCTTCCAGATGATACATAAACTTCCTCAGGAATCAATGAAGGCATTGATAATTCTTGGCAATCTATCTTTATTCATTTCATCACGGATAATTGCGTAAATCTTAGATAAAACACGATTACCCATTGGTAACATCATATACACACCAGCAGAGCTTTTCTTGATCATGCCAGCACGTACAAGTAGATTTGAACTTACTGAATCTTCATCTTTCGCATTCTCGCGAATTGTAAAGAAATAACTGTTTTTTAATCGCATAATATACCTCTTATAACCCTTAAGATTATAACATAGTTACCTTTAAATAGAATATTATCTAAAGCTTACATCCTAAGAAATCTTGGGAATGTTAGAATGATTTTTTTGTATGCATTAATCTGAAAGTAGAATATATACAAAATACATAAATCGTTATATTTCATGCATATTTATATGTTTTTTTTGGAATATTTGTTCGGAATTATTTACATAACTTTATTAATTGATATAATTAGTAAAAATTATAAAAGGGAGGAATTACGTTAATGGCATATTACTATGATGAACCTTCACATACTTTTAGTGAATATTTACTCGTTCCAGGATTTACAGGACCTGAAAATATTCCTACCAATGTTTCACTAAAAACACCACTTGTCCGTTTTAAGAAGGGTGAAGAACCAGCGATTTCTTTAAATATCCCAATGATTAGTGCAGTCATGCAGTCTGTATCTGGAGATCGTTTAGGTATCGCACTTGCGAAAGAGGGTGGAATGGCATTCATCTTTGGGTTCACAACCAATTGAAAGTCAAGCAGCTATGGTTGCACGAGTTAAGAATCATAAAGCAGGTTTTGTTGTCAGTGATTCAAATGTGAAACCAGACGCAAAGTTCACTGAAGTTTACGCTTTGATTGAAGAAACAGGACATTCTACAATTGCAGTTACTGAAGATGGAACGCCAAATGGTAAGCTAATGGGTCTTCTTACTTCACGTGACTACCGTAAGTCCCGTATGACAGGTAATGAACTTGTTAAGGATTATATGACACCACGTGAAAATCTAATCGTTGGTGGGCCTAATACAACATTATCATCCGCAAATGATCTCATTTGGGATAACAAGTTAAATACACTTCCTGTTGTGGATGAAAATGATCATCTTCAATACTTGGTATTCCGTAAAGACTATGATTCCCATAAGGAACACCCAAATGAGTTGTTGGATAGTGAAAAACGTTTATTAGTTGGCGCAGGCATCAACTCACGTGACTATGCGGAACGTATTCCTGCATTGGTAGCTGCTGGTGTAGATTGTGTCGTTATTGACTCATCTGAAGGTTATTCAATTTGGCAAGCAGAAACAATTAAGTGGATTCGTCAACACTATGGTGACAATCTGAAGGTAGGTGCTGGTAACGTCGTTGATGCGGAAGGATTTAGATACTTAGCTGAGGCTGGCGCTGATTTCATTAAGATTGGTATTGGTGGTGGTTCTATTTGTATCACCCGTGAAACAAAGGGTATTGGTCGCGGTCAAGCTACTGCAGTTATTGATGTTGCGAAGGCTCGTGATGAGTACTTCAAAGAAACAGGCATTTATATTCCTATCTGTTCTGATGGTGGTATTGTTTATGACTATCACATTACATTAGCTTTGGCGATGGGTGCTGACTTTGTTATGTTAGGACGCTACTTCTCAAGATTTGAAGAAGCTCCAGGTGAAAAGTTGGTTGTAAACGGCAACACTGTTAAGGAATACTGGGGAGAAGGTTCTGCACGTGCACGTAACTGGGCTCGCTATGACCTAGGACAAGGTAAGAAGTTATCCTTTGAAGAGGGTGTAGATTCATATGTTCCATACGCTGGTTCCTTAAAAGATAACGTTGCAATGACTGTTCTTAAGATTAAGTCTACAATGTGCAACTGTGGCGCATTAACAATTCCAGAATTACAAGATAAAGCGAAACTTACACTTGTATCCGCAACTTCTATCGTAGAAGGCGGAGCACATGATGTTCAAGTAAAGCACAACGATAATACATATAACAAGTAGTATGTTAAAGGCTCTTATGAGCCTTTTTCGTTTTTGCCAAAAAAAAAACCTATAGATAACTATAGGTCAAAATGATTGATATAAATCTTTCTTTTGATGTAACAGTTCTTTTATTCTCTTAAAAGTATTTTCTTCACCGTTTATTTGAATGTATCGTAGTATGCGCTCAAATAGATTGGCAGTAAGAGGATGGAGATTTTGTTCATCTTTACTACTTAGATAATAATTTAGTGGTGAAGCTGGTGTATATTGATCTTTCTGATATACTTTGCAAGCTGCAATTCGATCACAAATACTTTCAACCACATAGTTTTTGTGGCATTTTAATAGGTTGCCATTTACCATCAATCTTATCCCACCAATATTCCCAATGGTGTTTGTTGCGACCTTTGTGATGAAGCCAACCTAATGAATAGCCATTCAGTTCTTTCTCCCTTGTATAAGGTGAACGATAACCTTGATAATAACGAATACTAGGAATGAGTTCAGAGAAAGAATACTTTGATAAATCATGTGTCAAACCTTGCTTATATAAACCACATTTAAAACAAAACTTACGTACAAGTCTACGATGTTCACCTATTGTTTTAAGATGATGAAATGTTTTCTGGAGAAATGTTTGCTTGTTATTTTTACTCATGGGACTATTTTAATCCAAGCAATGAAAACAGGCAAGATTATGCACAAAATAGGGATGAACATGGTAAAATATATGTTAGGAGATTATAGAAAAATGAATCGTCATGACCAAAGAGAAAACGCAATGATTACGGTATATCAATACCTGATCGTTCAACGAGATATTCACGCACTTATCAATGATGTTTTTAAAGTTGATGAAAGTGAAATTGATCCATATTTTATTGATGTCATTAAAACATCAATTGAAAATGAAGAACGCTATCGAGAATATATTAACGCAGTCTTAAAGAAGGGCTGGTCTTATGAACGTTTAGGCCTAATTGAGAAGGCAATCTTATTGAACGGATGTGCTGAGTTTGATTTAAAGAAAACGGAGTCTGCTGTTATTATTGACCAATATGTTCAGTTAGCAAAACGTTATTGTGACTCTGATACCTATAAGTTGGTAAACAGCGTATTAGATGTAATATGAGTAGACGAGTTGTCCCTGTCAGTACTCTTGTAAATTACTTAAAGAAAGTGATGGATGAAAATCCAGTTTTACATGGAGTTATGATTGAAGGGGAAATTTCTAATATTCGTATGCCTTACAGTGGCCACTGGTATTTTTCGCTAAAAGATGATCATGCGACCTTGAAATGTGTAATGTTTTCTTCGGCAAATCAGAAGTTAGGATTAAAGCCTGAAAACGGAGATAAAGTCGTATTAAAAGGTGATGTAAGTGTCTATGTTGTAGATGGTAGTATGCAGATGATTGCGACCAATATGGAACGTAGTGGTATTGGGCAATTATATCAACAGTTTGAATTATTAAAAAAGAAGTTGAGTGATGAAGGTTTATTCGATGCAAGTTTAAAAAAACCTCTACCGATGTATCCGATGAATATCGCTCTTGTAACAGGTAATAATACTGCCGCAAGAGAAGATGCATTAATAACATTAAAGAAACGTTGGCCTATCGCAAAACTCACTGAGTATCCAGCACCTGTACAAGGCATGGATGCTGCACCAAAAATTATTAGAGCTTTACAAGCTGCGGATAATGGTAATCACCAAGTGATTATGTTAGTTCGTGGTGGAGGATCAATTGAAGATTTATGGTGTTTTAATGATGAAACACTTGCACGATATATATCTCAGATGAAGACACCAATCGTTACTGGCATTGGCCATGAGATTGACTTTACTTTAGTTGATTTTGTGTCTGACTATCGTGCAAATACTCCAACAGGTGCGGTTGAAGCTGCTGTACCTGATATGCAAGAAGTTTTAGCGACTTTACAAAATTACAGAAGTCGTTTAATGACTGCTATGCGAAATACATTCATGCATGCAAAAAAAGCGATTGGTTTTATAATGCAAGCCAACCAGTACTTACAAAAGCCCGAACGTTTATATCGCGATTCTATTACACGTTTGGATTATTTGGCTGAAAAAAACTTATGCGTTTTCAAGGGTTACCTATTGATAAACGACATGAACTTAATGATAAGTTTCATCGCTTTTTCACAATTGATACGTGAACGTACTTCAGCACTACATGAAACAATACAAGATGATAAGCAACATTTGTTAATGTACGCAAAACAATGTGTTCAAACTAACAAGAATTTACTTGTTCAATATCAATCACAGATGAAACATGCATTAAGTATCACTGCAGATGAAAGAAGAACAAGATTAGAAAAAGAATATGTCATTATTAAATGCATATTCACCACTGTTAGTATTAAATCGTGGATATAGCGTTACTTATAAGAATCACAAAGTTGTCAATACAACAGAAAAATTAGATATTGGTGACGAAATTAATATACGTTTGGCTGATGGCACAGTAGGTGCTCTCGTTCAAACAAAGGAGGACAGTCATGCCAACAAAGGATAAGTCATTTGAAGAATCAATGAATCGATTAGAAGAAATTATCAATGATCTTGAAGAGAATGAAAAACCTCTAGATGAAACGATTACTTTATTTGAAGAGGGTCTTCAATTAGTGAAGGCTTGTGATACAAAAACTAAAGAAAGTTTTGAAACACAAATCAATGATGTAATTCGTAAAAAAATGGAGAGAATGACGATGCAAATTGAGTCACTTCTGGAAAATTACATAAACTCTCTTCCAGATAGTACAACAAAAATCTGCGATGCTATATTCATTAACCGCTGGAGGGAAACGAATTCGACCACATCTTCTCTATACTGTTTTAAAGGGATACAATGTTAATCCGGAGATTGGTAATCCGTTTGCTTGTGCATTAGAGATGATACATACATATTCTCTTATACATGATGATTTACCAGCGATGGATAATGATGATTTACGTAGAGGTTTACCAACATGTCATAAGCAATTTGATGAAGCTACAGCGATTTTAGCAGGTGATGGTTTATTAACGTATGCATTTGAGGTTGCGGCTAGTTCAAACGAAGATAGTGATATAGTTATAAAATGTATTTCTATTCTTTCGAAAAATGGCCGGTCCTAGTGGAATGGTATATGGACAACAGCTAGATTTAGAAGCTGAAAATAAAGTCATTGATTGGACCATGCTTCAAAGAATTCACGAACATAAGACAGGATGTTTATTGACTGCACCGTTGTTAATGGCATGCATACTTTCTAAACATGAAGAAGATATTCTTGCATGGAAAAAGATAGGATTTTTCGCTTGGTCTAGCATTTCAAGTTCAGGATGATATTTTTAGATATCGAGTTAACAGCGAAAAGAATTTGGTAAATCAAATTCTGACCAGAAAAAAATCATAAGGGGACTAGTGTTTCAATTTTAGGGATTGAACGCGCTAAAGAAGTGATGAACGATCTATATCAATCTGCAACTCATGAAATTCAGTCTTTAACTGGATTTGAAATCTGCAGAATTATTAGAATATGTTCATCAAATCCAACAACGTCGAAAATAGGAGATATATTTCTATGGAATTAAATGAAATTCGTGACCCCGCATTTCTAAAGACTTTAAATAACAGTCAACTAAAAGACTTAGCTGAACAAATTCGTACATTTTTAATCTACTCTTTATCTAAGACAGGTGGACATCTAGCAAGTAATTTAGGAATTGTTGAATTAACAATTGCATTGCACTACGTATTTGATTCACCGAAAGATAAGATTATTTTTGATGTAGGACATCAATCCTATGTACATAAAATTTTAACCGGTCGTGCAGATCGTTTTTCGACGTTGCGCCAATATAAGGGGCTATCTGGTTTCCAAAAACGTAGTGAAAGTGTACACGATGTCTGGGAAGCAGGACATAGTTCTACTTCACTTTCTGCCGCATTAGGTATGGCTGTAGCGAGAGATTTAAACAAAGAGAATTATAGTATCATTCCTGTTATTGGTGATGGTGCTATTAGCAATGGCTTATCTTTAGAGGCACTTAATGAAATAGGTGTTGAAAAAAACGTAATATTATTATTATTTTTAATGATAATAATATGTCTATTTCAAAAAATGTCGGTGCCATGAATGCAGGTTTTTCAAAGTTACGCACATTAAAGAGTTACACAACTTTTAAATCATCTCTAAAACGTTCCTTATCAGGTAATCCAATTGGTGATGCGTTATATAAAGGTTTAAAAGTAGTTAAGGATTCGATGCGTGAAGCTGTAATTGATGGTGGTATTTTTGAAGAATTTGGCCTTGACTATATGGGGACCGGTTGATGGACATAATATTCATGATTTAATTCAAATTTTAGAGACTGCAAAGCATCATAGAGGTCCTACATTAATTCATGTTATGACAAAAAAGGGGAAAGGTTATTCTCCATGTGAAGAAGATAGTGAGGGACATTGGCATGGGGTAGGTCCATTCAATATCGAAACTGGCAAACCATTGCATGAAGTGCCTTGTGGATTCAGTGCTTGGGGGCCATTTATGAGTCAATGCGTTGCGGAGTTTGCACAGAATGATAAAGATATTGTTTCTCTTACTCCAGCTATGATTAATGGTAGTGGTATGGGTATCTTATTTGCGAAATATCCAGACCGTAGTTTTGATACTGGTATTGCGGAAGAGCATACAGCAACTTTCGCAGCTGGGTCTTGCAATTTCAGGTAAGAAACCATATATGTGTATCTATAGTTCATTCTTGCAGCGTGCTTACGATGAGATTAACCATGATATCTGTCGTATGGATTTGCCAGTTGTAATTGGTGTAGATCATGCTGGACTTGTTGGTGGTGATGGTGAAACTCACCAAGGAACATTCGATATTGGTATTCTATCAGGACTACCTAATATGATTATTTCGCATCCAAAAGATGCCCAAGAAGCAAAAGACTTATTGTATACAGCCTTTAACCAGAAACATCCATTTGCTGTACGTTTTCCTAAAGGTGAGGTAAAAACATCTACTGTATGTAAAGCAAATTTCATTCCAATTGGACAGTGGGAACTTTTACATGATTCACCTGAAAATAAAGTGGCAATTATCACTTACGGTGATATGGTAAATAAGTTGTTAGATAAAGTTGTGTCTAATAATCTTCCAGTAACGATTGTAAATGCTCGTTATATTAAGCCACTTGACTATGAGATGATTCAGTCTCTTGTAGAGCGTAATTTGAAATTGTTTGTCTATGAACAAGACTATAAGACAAATGGTTTAGGGTCACTCATTTTACAATACCTAAATGAATCTGAGATTTGTCTTCCAATCAAGATTTATGGATTGCCAGACAAATTTATACCACAAGGAACAAGTGCACAGCTTCGAAAGGAATATCACATTGATATGAATACCTTCTTAGCTGATGTACAACAATATTTGTAGGAGAATATTATGCTGAAACACCTGTATATAAAAAACTTCATACTAATTGATGAACTAAACCTAGATTTTAAGTCTGGGTTTAGTGCGTTTACTGGTGAAACTGGTGCTGGTAAATCAATTATGTTAGATGCTATTTCCATTTTATGTGCGGAGCGTGCAGGTGCTTCTTATATTTCAAAGGGAAAAGAGAAAGCAATTATCGAAGGTACTTTTGATTTGTCACAAAACAAACATGCATTAGAAATCATGGCAGATGCAGGACTTGAAACAAATGAAGATGTTACCTTTACACGTGAACTATTATCTTCAGGTAAGTCAGTTATCCGCATCGATCATCGAATTGTTACATTATCTTTAGCGAAAGATATTCTACGTGATGAGATTGATATTCATGGTCAAAGAGATACTGCGTATTTGTTGAATACAACTAATCATATAAGATTACTTGATACATTTTTACAAGTAGATGAAGAACTACAACAAGTAAAAAGATTCCTATCAATGCTATTCAAAAACTATTAAAAAGAGAAAGAAAAAAAGCACTACAGAATGAATTTAATGAAAATGATTTAGAGTACTTCCAATATCAGATTCAGGAAATCGAACAAGCTGATTTAAAAAAATTGGCGAAGATGAAGAACTCACCGAAAAAGAAAGACAGTATAAACAAATCAAAAACTCACTTGATAAATATAATCAAGTTTTTTTCACTATATGAAAATGGTTTAGCTGATTCTTTATATGATTTACAAAAAAATTGTGTTTAAATTTAGGCAGTGATGAAAAAACTACAACAATTCAAACATCTATTTCTGATGCATATTATTCTATCTCAGATAGTATCGATGAACTTCATAAACTCGTCGGTGAGTATGATATGGACGAGGAAGAAATTAATGAAATGGAAGAACGTCTCTTTACAATTCAAAAAAACTAAAACGAAAGTATGGTAATTCCATTGAACAGATTCTAGCTCAGCAAGAACAACTCAAAGCAACAAGTACAGATGTTTACACATCGAAAAGAGTTTATTGAACAAATGGATCAGAAGATTTCAGCTGCACTTATTACTTATCAGGAATATGCTTCTAAGTTATCAAAGATTCGACGAAAACGTGCAAATGAACTTGATGATGCAATCCTTATTAACTTAAAGGAATTGATGTTACCAAACGCATGTTTTAAAATAGTATTTACAGACTGCAAACCTAGTGAACATGGAAATGAAAATCGTTGAATTTATGATTGCCATGAATAAAGGGGAAGAGCCAAAGTCTCTTGTAAAGACCGCTTCTGGTGGTGAACTAAGTCGATTAATGCTTGGGTTAAAGGTTATCTTTACAAAATTACAAGGAATTCAAACTGTCATCTTTGATGAGATAGATACTGGTGTTAGTGGTCCGGTTGCGACTGCGATTGGTCAAAAGATGAAGGCTTTATCAAAGTCATGTCAAGTCTTTGCGGTAACACATTTAGCACAGGTAGCAGCTTGTGCAGATACACATTACTTTGTATCGAAAAGAAGACCAAGATAATAAGACTATTACACATGTAAGTGAACTCGATGAAACAGGACGTATTAATCAGCTTGCTTTAATTTCAAGTGGCAGTATTACAGACATCTCAACAAAAGCTGCACAAGAACTCTATCGGAGAAACCATAGCTAATGTATCACGTATATTTTCATATTGATTTAAATGCATTTTTTGCGAATGCAGAAGTATTATTAAATCCAGAATTAAAAGGGAAACCCATTGTAATTTCTGGTGCTACTAGACGTAGCGTAGTTTCTACAGCAAGCTATGAAGCACGTGCGTTTGGCATTCATAGTGCAATGCCTGTTAGTGAAGCACAGAAGCTTTGTAGAGAATTGATTATCGTTGAAGGACACTATACCTGGTATCGTAACCTTTCCGAACGTTTTATGGAGATTGTACGTTCCTATACAAATCTTGTAGAACAAGCATCAGTTGATGAGTGCTATGCAGATATGACAGAAGCAATTAAAAAATTTGAAAAACCTTTAGATCTTGCATGGTCTTTACAAAAACAAATCTACAATGAACTAGGATTAACATGCTCGATTGGTGTTGCACCAAATATGTTTTTAGCTAAGATGGCTAGTGATATGAAGAAGCCAAATGGTATTACTGTTCTTCGAATTCGCGATGTTCAAGAGAAAATGTGGCCTCTACCAATCAAAGATATGCGTGGTATTGGTACTAAAACAGTTCCATATATGCAAGAAATCGGTATTCGTACGATCGGTGATTTAGCAAACTTTAAAAGATATCTCTAAAGCTAAGAGAATTATTAGGAAAAAAACACAGATGATTTTTATTGAACGAGCTAATGGCATAGATCATCGTGAATTAGAGACAGAATGGGATGCAAAAATCGATGGGCATTTCGAGACGTTATTAGAAGATATTAATGAATATGAGGAATTATCCGGATTAATTAGAACACTGGCTAGAACGCTCTCTAAACGTCTTAAAAACGCAAGTAAAGTAGGTAGCTCTATTCATATTCGAATCTGTTACTATGATTTTAGAAATATAACTCGTGCTATGAAATTATCTACACCAATTTGGCGTGCTGATGAGATTTATAATGCAGCTATAGCGTTGTTTGAAGATAATTGGGAAGAAGGGAAGCAGTACGCTTATTAGGTATTACAGTAGGTGATTTCGCGGATGAAAGTTATATCTCCTCACAACTAAATCTATTCGATGAAACAGCAGCATTTAAAGCAGAGACAAAAGATATTATTAATGATTTAAATGATATGCTTGGTTTAAAGAAAGCATTTGTAAGAGCTAGTAATCTTTTTAAAGGAGAATACTCATGAAGATTCATGATGCATTTACAGAATATTTTACAAATCTCAAAAATTAACGAAGGTAAAAAGCAAGCGTACAGTATCTTCTTATACAAATGATTTAAAAACAATATATTTCGTTTTTTTAGAAGAACATAGCATTACTAATACAAAAAAGATAAAAGCAGAATTAATTGAAGAATTTATTGCAAACCAAGGCGAAAATAAAGCATCTACTTCATTAGCAAGAATGACAGCTGCAATACGCTCTTTTCATCAGTTTATGGCAATGATGCATGATGAATCCGATCCAAGTTTAAACCTGCAAGTACATAAAGGTCCTAAAACATTACCTGTATACTGCACAGTGGATGAAATCAAGCGATTAATGCAATCTTTTGACGATACCAATATTCAGGATAATTTAGATCATACATTATTAGAAACCATCTATAGCTGTGGTTTACGTGTTTCTGAAGTATGTAATCTGACAATTAACCGAGTAGACCTTGATACAGGGAAAATTCGTGTACTTGGAAAAGGGGATAAAGAACGTATTGTACCAATACCAAAAGGTAGTATTCCACTTCTAAAGCAATATGTTTCAATAACACGCGTTAATCTAATTCGAAAAAAAACAAATCTATTATTTCTGAATCGATTTGGTCGTAAGATTACTAGCAAATATGTAGAATTGCTATTGCAACGTAAATGTGTTGAACTTAACTTTCAGAAGCACATTACACCACATAAACTAAGACATAGTTACGCAACACACATGTTACAAGGTGGTGCTGATTTACGTAGTATTCAAGAGATACTTGGTCACAGTAATATTCAAACCACAGAAATCTATACACACGTACAAAATAAACAATTATTTGATGCTTATAATAAGTTTAATCCTTTGGCTTCACAAGACTTAGATATTCCAACCAAGAAGGATGAGTAATCATTCGATATGATACTCATCTTTTTATATATTTTTAAATCGCATAACATACATTATGCGAAGTTGTTTATATAATAGAAAAAGACACTCGATTTTGAGTGTCTAGTAGATTACTTAACTAATTCCTTTAAGTTCTTAGCTGCCTTAAATCCTGGAACCTTTGATTCAGGAATTGTGATTGTTTCTTTAGTCTGTGGATTGATACCTGTACGTGCTGCACGTGTCTTCACTTCAAACTTACCAAATCCAGAAATATCACACGACCACCATCTTTTTAAAAGTACCTGAAACAGTATCAAATACTAAATCAACGATTTCCGCTGCTTCTTTCTTAGTTAAGTTGTGCTGTTCAGCTACTAACTCAGCAATGCTCTTTTTATTTAGTGTTTCTGCCATATTTTGTTTCCTCCTAATATGTTTGTATTTTTACTATAGTTTTTTTATAGCACATTCAATATTGACATTTTTTTGTTTATATGTGCTAGTTACTAATTTTATATAAATCATTTAGTAAGTTATGTAAATCATTTTCAGTAAGGTCTTTAACGCCCGAAGCATTCTTATGACCGCCACCATGATATTGATTTGCTATTGTATTTATAATTGCTGTTTTAGAACGTAATGAGCCATCATAAAGTTTATGTCCATCTACAGTTTTCTCTGTAAAAATAGCCCAAATTGAAAATTCTTTCACATGACCAATCTCATCAATACGATTACGTGCTGATGAAGCACTAATATTGTATTCATGCTGAATAGTTTCTGGAATGATTACATAAGCTAGATGTTCGCCAAGTAACTGTGTATTGGAACGAATCCAATTACTAAAATGGAAAGTTTTGTAACTAACATCAAATAGCTCACGATTAAGTTCTGGAATTTCTAGATTATATGATGCTAATTTTGCCGCCATTTCTAGTGTGTGTTGTGTTGTATTACTTGTTCTAAAGCATAAGGTATCTGTTAATAGCCCCTTATATAGGTATGTTGCAATCTCATGATTCATAATCTGGTTATCACAGCTTGCAAAGAAACTTGTGAGAATTTCACAAGTAGCAGCTGCTTCTTCACAGACATAATTCTGAGTTCCATATGGATCAAGATTTGGATGATGATCGATTTTAATTACTTGTTTTGCAAATGCATATCGTTGATCATCAATACGTTCTTTATTTCCGGTATCCAAAATAATTGCCGTACTGCAGCGTATTGTATTTTCATCTACTATATCAGATGGTGGATAAACAGTTTGATCTGTTGTCTCATCCCCCAATCTATATACCCTCTTCTCTGGAAAGTTTGTTTTAATCCAACTGCACAATCCATTTTGAGAGCTTAGAGCATCACAATCGGGATGCGTATGTCTAAATAGTGTAATGACATCTGCATCCTCAATTGTCTTTAATAATGTCTTAAAATCGAGATTCATTATAGTCCTAACAATCTAACTGTATCGCGAGCAATTACAACTTCTTCGTTTGTAGGAACAATCCAAACTTGAACCTTTGAATCTGGCTTAGAGATGAGGCATTCTTTGCCATGAATTGTAGCATTTAATTCGTAGTCGATACTTAAGCCTAAAGCTTCTTCCATAGCCTTTAAAATACGTTCTCTGCATGCGTCATCATTTTCGCCAAGCCCTGCTGTAAATGCAATTGCATCTACGTGTCCTAATTGGAAGTAATAGCCACCTACAACGTTAATAACACGGTTTGTATAGAGTTTTCCAGTTAGAATACCACGTGGATCACCAGCATCAATAGCTGCTTGAACATCACGAGCATCAGAACTAATACCTGAAATACCTAACATGCCAGACTTCTTGTTTAAGTATGTATCCATATCATCTGGAGTGCATCCTAACTTCTTCATCATGTAGTATACAACAGTTGGATCAATGTCACCACAACGAGTGCCCATCATAATTCCACCTAATGGTGTTAATCCCATAGATGTATTTAACACTTTACCATTCTTGATAGCAGTGATTGAGGCACCGTTACCTAGTGGCATGTAATCATGTTTAATGTATTAACATCCTTACCCATTAATTCAGCAGTGCGACGATTAACATACTGATGACTTGTACCATGTGCACCATAACGACGAATCTTATAATCTGTATACCATTCATATGGTACCGGGAACATATATGATTCTTCAGGCATTGTCTGATGGAATGCTGTATCAAAGACAAATACATGACCTATATTAGGTAAAGATTCCTTAAATGCTCTATAACATACTAAATGTGCAGGATTGTGTAATGGTGCTAATTCACCATATTCTTCAACAATCTTTTCAACTTCTTCATCTACAACTACAGACTGATCAAATGAGGAACCACCTTGCACGATACGATGTCCTGCACCCTTGATTTCATCAAGATTTTCTACAATGCCAAGTTCTGTTAATTTATTTAATAGAATATCAACAGCTACTTTGTGATTTGGAATTGGAAGTTCCTCAGTTTCCTTTTTTCCATTGTACTTAATCGTGAAGGCACCCATTTGTTGCCCAATACGTTCTGCCTGTCCGCTTGTTAATACTGTTTCGCTAGGCATATCAAATAATTGAAACTTTAGTGATGATGATCCTGAATTTACTGAAATGACTTTACTCATGTCTTCCTCCTTAATCAATTTCTGTATCTAAGCATTGGTCTATTAATTTACCGACCTCCGCTGAACCAACTTTACGTATCTTATCATATAGCTTGCATCGCTTAGTATATGATGCATGCATGCATAATTTCTCTTCATACGAATCTAACTCGATTCTACAACGTTTAATTGTATCGTGAATCGCCGCACGTGATGTATTTCACTAGTTCGCTGATTTCCTGCAACGATAAATCATCACGGAAGTAAAAATTACATATCTCTTGTTGTTTTTGTGTTAATAGCTTTTCATAGAAGTCTAATAAACTGTTGTAATATAACTTACTTTGCATTTTCTAATCCTTCTGAAATGCTATATAAATATGCATCTAAGTCAAATGGTCGTAAGTCTTTTGGCTGTTCTCCAAGCCCGAGATAATATACAGGGATATGTAACTTATGCTTAATCGCAATGACAATGCCACCTTTTGCTGTACCATCCATCTTCGTTAGGATAATACCACTAAGATTTGTGGCCTCGGCAAAAATCTGTGCTTGTGATAAACCATTTTGTCCAGTTGTAGCATCTAATACAAGCCATGTATTATGCGGTGCTCCAGGAATTTCCTTAGCTGCCACTCGATTCATTTTTGATAACTCATTCATTAAATTTGCTTTGTTCTGCAACCGACCTGCTGTATCGCATAATAAGATATCTATTTTATTTTCGATAGCATATCTGCATCCATCAACGATGGCTGCACTAGGATCTCCGTTCTCTATTCCCTTGATGCACGGTACTCCTAAACGTTCTCCCCATTTTGCAAGCTGATCAATTGCACCAGCGCGGAATGTATCCGCTGCAGTAAATGCGACTGACTTTCCTTGGTCTAAAAACATGCGTGCAAGTTTAGCCGATGTTGTAGTCTTTCCTGAGCCATTAACACCTTCTAATAAGAAAACTGTTGTGCCATTTCATTAAATGAAATTGGCTTATCTGGTGTAGCTTCATAAATCTCTTTCATTGTTTCAAGCAAGAAATTCATCGCCCATTTAAAATGTAATAGTAGGATATTCAGAACATTTTATCTTCATCTGTTCGCAAATATAGTCTGCTGTTTCAATACCAACATCACTTTCCAAAAGGATAATTGTTAATTGTTCAAGGAACTCATCATCTACCCCTTTGTATTTATATTGCATTTGATTTAATTGATCACCAAATGTCTGTTTTGATTTTTTAAAGCCTGATAAGTATGTTGCTTTATCATCTTTTTTAGAAAAGGCTTCTTTTAACTTATCTAAAAAACTCACGCTTGTACCTCCTCGGTTGTTGCATCTGCCATATTGAGTGCATCATGTAAAGTAACCTTTAACATTTGTGATACACCTTGGTTCTGCATTGTCACACCATATAGCACATCTGCATTTTCCATTGTACCTGGACGATGCGTAACAACAATAAACTGAGTTTGATGTGTATAGTGATGTAAATATTGTGCAAAGCGTTCTACATTACCAGGGTCTAACGCTGCTTCAACCTCATCAAGAATTACCATAGGTACAGGCTTAATCTTTAATATCGCAAAGAGTACGCAAAGCGCAATTAAACTCTTTTCACCACCTGAGAACAACATGTTATTTTGAACTGCTTTTCCTGGAGGCTGTGCATCAATATCAATACCTGTATTCAAAATATCAGAAGGATCTTGTAATGTAAGAACAGCTTTACCACCACCATAAAGAGCACGGAAGATGTCATTAAACTCAGCATTAACTTTATCAAAAGTTTCTTTAAACTGACGCTTCATAACAGTATCCATCTCATCGATTGCTGCTAGAATCTTATCGACGCTTTCAGTCAACTCCGCAATCTGATTCTTTAGTGTCTCGTAGCGTTCATTTACTTCGTTATACTCTTCTGGTGCATTCATATTGATATTACCAAGGCGCTCAATATCTGCACGTAATTGTGCTACTTCTTCTTTGGCATTTTCAATCTGTTCATCTGTCACCTTTGTCTTAGCAAATTCATAGGTCAACTGATATTCACTTGCAAGTCTTTGCAAACAAGCTTCCATACGTGTTTCAAGTTTACCTTGATCAATCTTTATCGCATTTGCACTAGCTTCTGCAGTACTTAATTCCTTACGCATTTGACGTGTTTGTTGTTCTTTGCGTTCAGCCTCTTGATTGATTTGATATCTTTGTTCACGTTTTGCCTTCATATCGTTCGTGATTGTATCACGCTCTAAATAAGCTTGATTCAAACGTACGATGAGTTCTTCTGTATGTGATTCGTCACCATCTTGATTTAAACCCTTTGGATCTAATAACGCTAAATCATTCTTTAACTTTTCGTATTTTGCTTTCTTTGCATCTACGACAGGTTCAAGTGCAGCAACTGCATAACGCTTTTCACTCATAGCTTGTGCAGCTTTATCACGTGCTTCATTTGCTTGATTTAGGGCCTTTGTCGCTAATGTAACACGAGCTGATTCAGCATCAATTAGCGCGTTAATTTCTTCTGCCTCTTTGCGCATAGTCATAATATTAGTATCATGACGAGTCTTACCACCAGTCATAGAACCACCACGGTGGATTACTTCACCACCAAGTGTAACAATCTTATACATACGCTTTGTTAGAGTTGATAATTCATTACCAGCTTCCATGTCCTCTACAACAAGAACATTATTTAAAAGACTAGTAATGACCGGCTCAAATTGGTCGTGATTCTTTACAAAGTCAGACGCAACACCTAAATAGCCTTTTGTATTCTGACAGATAATTTGGTTATCTTGTGATACGTAGCGTGGTGTGCAAACAGTTAAAGGTAAGAATGTAGCACGACCAGATTGGTTTCTATTTAAGAAGCGAATCGCATCACGTGCAGCTTGTTCATCAACTGTAACGATATGATTCATCGCAGCACCTAATGCAGTAGATACAGCTTCTTCGTATCCATTTTCGACCTGTAATACTTGCCCAATTACACCAAGAATACCAGATAATGCATTTTGATTATCCATAATAGAGCGAATACCTTGTTGGTTATTAAATGGATTACGCATTAACTGATCAATGACATTCTTGCGATTTTCTAAAGAGCGTAAACGATTAGAAGCTTGGTCATACTCACTACGCTTATCTACAATATTTGCGGCAGCAGCACTTAACTGTTGAGAATATAAACGAATTTCTGTATTTAAAGCATCTAAACGTTTTTGACGATCTTCAAATTCAACACGAGCCTCTTCAATTAATCCAGCAAGTTGCTTGGCTTTTTTTGCTCATTAGTGCCTGTTTCTACAATATACTTACGCTTTTCATCAAGCTCTGTACGACGCGCTTCTAAACCTGCAATCTCATTGAATTTCTTCATGAGTTCATCTTGTAAGTCATTAATTTCACGGTCTAATGTAGAAATTTGTCTTCTACTTTCCGAAAGCTTTGTTTCATTTATTTGAATATCTGTAGAAAAACATAGTCGTCTTTGTTTCTATGTCAAACAGTGCTTTCTTTTGCAGATTCGATATCGGCATGGATACTTTCAATATCTTGTACTAATACTGAGATTTCAATTTCTTCTAAGCGTTTTTTTCTTCTCGCGATAAATCTCTGCTTTTCTAGCTTGTCTCTTTAAAGGAGATACTTGCTTTTTCGAGTTCAATTAAAATATCGTTTGAACGATCAAGATTAGCTTTTTGTTCTTTCTAGTTTCGATAAAGATTCTAATTTTCTCTTCTTATATTTAGCAACGCCTGCAGCCTCTTCGAAGATACCACGACGTTCAAGAGGTTTTTGCTTCCGCAAAAGTTAAGACATTACCCTGCGAGATAATACTTAAACTATCTTTACCAAGACCTGTATCCAAGAATAGATCAACGATATCCTTTTAAACGTACATTCTTACGATTGATTAGATACTCTGCTTCGCCAGAATCACGAAAAAAAGACGACGTGTAACTTCTATCTCGTCCTTGTCATCATTTAAAAATGTGATTTGTATTGTCAAATACTAGTGTAACTTCCGCCATATTAACTCTACGACGGTCAGCACTACCCGCAAAAAAATAACATCATTCATTTTATCGCCGCGCATGCTTTTTGGCACTTTGTTCTCCAAGTACCCAACGAACAGAGTCAGCGATATTTGATTTTTCCACAACCATTAGGACCTACAATACCAGTAATTGGATGATCAAACTGGATAATCGTACGATCCGCAAAGGATTTAAATCCCTGCATTTCGATTCGCTTTAGAAACATAAAATCTCCTTAAATCTCTTAGATATTATAACAAAATCACCTTCTTCAAACCACAAAAACGGGAAATTTAACAAATATTAATTGAAAAAAACAGCCAAGATATACAGGCTGTTTCAGAAAGATTATTTATTCTTTAATTGTTCTAAAATCTTTTCTAATAGAACTGTTTCATCGCTCTTTACAGGTGCAGCTTCTTCCTTCACTTCTGGTTTTCTTAAGCTTGTTAATTGCCTTAACCATAACGAACAATACAAATGCTAATAAGAAGAAATTGATTACGGATGAAATAAATGCACCAATCATCAAGTTAACAGAGCCTAAACTAATTACAACATTTGAGAAGTCAACCTGGAATATTACACCAACTAATGGGTTAATAATATTTTCAATAAATGACTTGATAATAGCTTGGAATGCACCACCAATGATGACACCAATAGCCATGTCCATTACGTTACCACGTAACGCGAACGCTTTAAACTCTTCAATAAAATTTTTCATATTATTTATCCTCCAATATAGATTTTAATTCGATAGTATCATCATCTAGAATCAAGTAATTACCCATGCAGAACGGATTGTCAGTTTTGAAGGCTGACGATTCTAAGATCGAAACTTCGTTAGCATTATATGATATTTCATAACGATTGCCACGTAAATCGCTCATAAACTTTAAATTTTGTTGATTTGTGAAACGATCTTTGATATGCATAAGAGTCCGTTTACCATAAACAAACTTATAAACCGGTGGTTGAAAGCCATAACGTTGTTTAAAAGCATCTAGTGTTTTCTCGATTTGTAAATCATTCATTTCCTCTGAAAGAATAACACCTTTCATACCTGGAATCGATAATACATATGCAATCGCATAAGAATTAACAACATTGAGTGTCATACCGCCGATACAATCCACAAGCTTATTATTAAAATCTCCAACTTGAGAAACAACTGTATTGATAAGAGTTGTCTTACCTTCTTGTGATTCATGGATTACAGGGGTAACTGTATCATTCTCAACTACATTTAAGTAACTTTCACAATCAAATACTCTTGGTTTCTTTGTTTGAATAATATACTTGTAATTTTGATCAAACACATTCTCTGTATGATAGTGATATGCTTGTTTGCCTAGTCTTATATGTTGAATAGCACGTAGATTATCTAATTTTTCTAATGCTAATCTACGAGTTTCGTTTATCACGCTAACTGGCAAGAAGATATGCTCAATTTCACCCTTAAATTCTATAATTCGGTATGCAGATGCACCGGTTTTTGCAAGAGCTGCTTCAATCTTCTCTCTTGTTAGTGGTGCATTTTTTGCTAGTTCTAGATTCACTAAGCTTTCTTGGATAACTGTATGTTCACCATCAGAAACTATCAGTTTTAAAGGTTTTCCAATTCTTGCTTCGTAGGAAACTGTAATATCAACTAATCTACTAAACTCTTCAATGTGATGTTGTACTTCATCTAACAGTCTAGTATCAGTTGTTTTATGCAACTTTTGTCCTCTCTTTGGTCTTCCTTCTTTGCATTCTAGAGTAACAATCTGTCCAGGGTTTGCACTATTCACCAAGAGATTCTTTTGGTCATAAATTTTAACAGCAGTTAAACCAATATCTTCAGGTTCGCTTAGAATACGTAAACCATCATGCTGGTATAGTGGTTTTGAAAGTTTTACCTTTACTTTGCCTTTATAGAAATCCACAACTTCTCCAATTACAACTCCTTGATGATTCGGACGATATTGGCTCATACGTTTAGTAACATCATCATGGAATAGATGGCCTTCTGAAAAACCACGATTAAACATCAGTTTTAACTCTTCTTGACGTTTCTTTGTTACACAATATGTTTCATTACGATAATAAGCATCGATAGCTTCACGGAAAGTCTTTGTGATAAGCCAAACATATTCCGGACGTTTCATACGTCCTTCTATCTTCAAACTACTAACACCTGCTCCTAACAGTTTTGGTAATTGATCAATAACATTCAAGTCCTTTGGACTAAGAATATATTCTCCTTCTTCAAATTCCGAACCATCTTCCTTGTAGTATTTCATGCGGCAACATTGTGCACACATACCACGATTCGCACTGCGTTGTTTCGTAACAACACTAAACTGACATTGACCACTATAGCTAATACAAATAGCACCATATGCAAATACTTCAATCTCCATGCCACTCTTACATGCTTTTTTTACAAGTTCAATTGGTGTTTCACGAGCCAATACCACACGTTTAACTCCTTGTTTTTTCATATATTCAATACCAGACATATTATGGATATGCATCTGCGTTGAACAATGAACTTCAAAATCCGGAAAGCATGTACGAACATAATGAAACAGACCAAAATCTTGAATCAATAAGGCATCTACATCGTGGTCATATAAAAATTGAATTTGGTCTGTTGCGGCTTCAATTTCAGGTTCATATAATATGGTGTTCATTGTCACATAAACTTTTACAGAGCGAATATGACAATAACGTACTGCTTCAATTAACTCTTCTCTTGAAAAGTTTCCTGCAAATGCACGAGCGGAAAAAGAATTAAGTCCTAAATAAACTGCATCACAGCCAGCTTGTACTGCCGCAATTAACGCTTCCATATTTCCTGCTGGCGCAAGTAATTCAGTTTTCTTCATAAAACCCCCTTAATCTTTTGATACTCGTTTATAAGTTGCTCTAGTCTCATCTTTGCATTTGCGGCAGAAGTACTAGGCAAACTAATGTGTGGTATATCTAAATGAATATATTGATTATATAATACAGCTGCTTTCTTCCCAGTCGTAACAATCAACTGTATATTTGATTTATGGACTAAACCAGCAATATCATTCGTTTTGACATTCTTGATAGAAGAATCAGAAGATCCTTCAATAGTACAAGAATGAATTACATCCCACATTGCAATATGATGCTGATGACAAAATAACGCACGGTCAGTAATTTCTACTTTGAATAAAGCCTCCATTACTGCCCAAAAACGATTGGTCTTATTTGCATAATACATCTTATTTTGTCTACTAATCACAGATGGAAATGAACCTAATATTAATACCCGTGAGTGTTCATCATAGATTGCATCCAAGGGATGTATAACTTTCTTAGCACTGGCTTTCATCGAAAATACTTAGCCAGTCCACCGATGGATGTTTCTTTCAAACTCATCGGTATACAATTACCAGTTTCTTTCATAGTCTCAACGATCGTATCAAAACTTACTTTATGAGTAGCACGGACCTTTGTTCATGTGAATCGCTAGATTTGCGGCATCAATTGCACGTAGGATACCTTGTGAATTACGTTCGATACATGGAATCATGACATACCCCATAACTGGATCACAAGTTAAGCCCTAAATGATGTTCAATTCCAATCTCAGCTGCGTATTCAATATCATTTAAATTACCACCCAGAATATATGCAAAGGCAGCACTTGCCATTGAAACAGCAGATCCCGACTTCAGCTTGACAGCCACCAACCGCACCAGAAATCGTCGCATTATGCTTAATTAAATTTCCAAAGATACCACCAATAGCTAGAGCATCAATCATAGTATCTTTATCAATCTTCAAGTCATGAATGCAATGATATGTTAAAGCAGCGATAACACCACATGCTCCAAGTGTAGGTGCAGTCACCACCTTATGTGTATCAGCATTTTCTTCGCCTGCGGCGTAAGCATAACTCATTAGTTTTAAATCATTTGCATACGAACAATTGCTTTCTAAACTTTCTAAATATAACTTACGTGCAATACGTTGTAATTTTAACTTACCAGGTAAAATACCTGCTTCTGCAGTTATACCTGCATGAACACATTCGACTTCTGCATCCACGATATCAGAAAGATGTTGACGTAAATTTGGCTCATAAGAATAGATATAAGAAAGTAACGATTCATTTTTATCTTGTAATACTTGCTTAATTTCTTTTAGTGTATTTTCCTGATATACTTCATCGTTCCAATCAAGATCTTTTTCCACAATCCGAATACTACCACCACCGATGGAAAATACAGTCCAACGTTGCTGAAGTTCATGTTTATCATTGTATGCGCGAATATAGAATCCATTAGGAAATTCTTCTTCCCATTCAAGAGAAAAGATTACTTTCACTTCCCCTAATAAAGTTTGTTCAATAATCGCATCTGTATGATGCCCTTTCCCAGTTAAGGATAAAGAGCCAAAAAGTTCAGCTTCATAGTAAGGAAATGCACCATACGATTCATTAAAGAGCTTGCAGGCTCTCTCAGGTGCTAATGTATGTGAACTGCTCGGTCCACGTCCTATTTTATATAGTTCTTTAATTGATTGCATGTTAACTCCCATTCTTTAATAAGAACTGTTCAAAACCATTTTTGGGATCAATTCGTCCCGCTTTAATACCTTGTTCAAGCGTTGCAAGTTCCTCTAAATATCGTAATACAGTCTTTGACTGTAGATGATAACAACTTTCTAAACCTTTTTTGATTGCCCAATCATCCGCATGTAGTCTTGTAGCAATCATACTATCTGATAATCCACGTTCATACAGTTTTTTAATGTTATATAAGCTACGTAATTTACTTGCAAGCATTGCAATCATCGCAACATAGTCATAACGCGCTTGTAACATTTCATCTACTGCTAATAATGTAGAAGATAAATCATGCGCAACGAATGCATTGCTCATTCTAAAGATATTTAAATCAGCGTTCATCGGTACGATATGTATAATATCTTCAAGATTCAACTCTTTCTTTCCATAAAGATCAATCTTTACAAGAGCATTATGAAATTTCAAAGTATCATTACTAACACGTTCCAACAGTTCGCCTCGTGCATCACGTGTAAGTTTATATTTATTCTCTTTTAACTTATCATCTACATACTTTTCAAACTCCCAAGGCTTCATGAGTTCAAATTTCACAATTCTAGCATCATAAGACGTTAGAAGTTTATATTCTTTCTTTCTGGTATCAGCCGAAAATGTATGACAATAAAATACCAGTAATGTATTTGGATTCGGATTTTTAAGATACGCTTCAAGTGATTTTAAGCGTTGTTCTTTCTCTGCTTCTTGTTTCTCTGATTCTTTCTTAGATGTCTTTACTGCAGCACGCAAGAAATACGGTTCTTTTATTATGATAGCCTTTTTAGCAGAATCATCGAATAGAGAAAATGTATCACAAGCTACCAACGCTTCATCAAAACGAAATGTTTTAGCATTTGAAGCATCAAAGGTTGTGACATAATCTTTTCCTATAGAAAACTCTTTTAAAAGAGTAGCTAAGCGCTCCTCTTGTCGATACATATCTTTTCCACTCAATAAGTAAACTGTCATACGCTAACTTATTATAACAATTTTCCCAGACGATGTTAGAGCGAAATGCTTATGAAAGATACTAAAAAACGAAATATCTCCATAAGTTCCTGTATCCATCCACATAATACCCCTCTTATCCATTTCTTTAATGACAGCACGTGATGGTAAATGACTTGATAAATATGGTTGATTGATACAGATACATACTTTTGGTTGTAAATAATCAAAAAGTTCTGGTGGATTAGCATTTTTAGATCCATGATTTGCAAGTATCATCACATCAACATTTAAAGAATCATAATGATTTAATAAATAAGTGATATCACTATGATCTAAATAAGTAAACACGATAAAAGTAAGTTCATTATATTTAAAATACCAAATTGGATGTTCAGTATTTTGCAAATTAAGTTGTTCTGCAACATAACTTTGAGGTGCTGATACAATTTCTACCCCTTCAGTATCATCCCCCAATTCCACCACTGCGAAAAATCTTAGAAATACCTTTTGCATGTAGATAACTTTGTAAATCATTTGATATAACTGACTTTGGCTCAGATAGTACTGTTGCACAATTAGAAAGCATTGATTTTAAAATAATATTTGTATTTTTCGGAGTGTTTAGCACTGTTACTTCTGATAATGGATGAACGATAGATAAACTAAGGAATATTATCACAGTACTTGCGACAGTGTATATTCTAAATTTATGTTGTTTAAATAATGCATATACCATTGGTAAAAACAACATCCCAATACCTATGATATTTCCATTTATCTTGATTGATTGAATCTTCAAAATCGTTTTAGAAACAAGCGATACTAGCTCTACTATATTTAGACCAGTATACAATTGAATAAAACCCATTATCCAAGTAAAACCCATAAAGTAGCGGATGATGGGATAAAACAAGAATGAAAGTAATTGGATTGATTGAAATTTAATACTACAAATGCTTCCAATCAAACAAGCAGTTATTATCTTACGATGGGATTTTGAAAAAAGAGTTTGTAAACGATAAATAAGCGGTATTTGAAACGATAACGAATATAGAGCCCTAGGGAATATAACCAATAAAACTATCGATGAGATTAGAATTTTTACTCTTGTAGGAATATCCACAAACTGCAATAATCCATACAATAACGAGTACACTAAGATAATTGGATAATGATAAAAACAGATTTAAAAACAATAAGACATAATACTTTAATGATTTTTACGTTGTCTTTGTGTACTAAAAAAACTTTTAAAAACATATAACAATAACCATACACTTGCAATATATGAAAAACCAGTTTGATCAAAAAAATATCTGATATATCAATTCCCTTATTTTTTTGATGCGAAAGATAATTTGATATAAAAATCTCTCTTTTAAATTATCATCAAGCTTTTTCAATTTGGTTTTTGTAACCCAAGAGCGTAATGTGAAATATTGTTGTGTCACTTGTATTTCCGATTGATATGTATACCCACTAAAATCATTCTCTTTTGCCCACTGGTATAATGAAAATCCATAAAATTTCGAATCATAATCAAATGAATGGATATGTTGCGTAACTTCTACCTCAGCATCAAATGGTAGAGTTGTATTTGTATACACTACAATCCGATTATCGTGATTTTTCAATAATTGCATAATTACTTTTTTTATATCAACGATTCGATATGTTTCTGATGATATAAAAATGAATCTTAGGAAAAATACGTCATACATAGGATACAACTTAGAAAAAAATACAACTCTTAATACTATGATGTCGATACCAATATAGAATACATAAAAAGAAAAACAATTAATTTATAGATATCTTGCATATATAGACATAGTAGATACATCAATAATACAAGTAATGGATTTTTTTAGAATTCCTTTCATAAACAGATTTTTATCTTTTATGAAATCAAACTTTGCTTGACCTATCCCTTTTACTTTCATTAAATCTTCTAATGTCTGGAATAATCCATGTTGATTTCGATAATCAATGATTGCTTGTGCAGTTTTCTCACCAATTTTAGGAATTTGCAATAAACCATTTAAATCAGAAGTATTAATAGAAATCAAATTCACAGAAATATCACTAGATTTCGTTGGTATTGTTAATACATCTTTATCATGCAAAATAGTCTCTAGGTTCAAACTAGATATATCTGCATTTTCGTTTAAACCCGCTTTCGATAATAGTTCCTGTATTGTTGCATATGGATCTAGAGAAATTACACCTTGTCTTAATACAGCACCGTAAACCGTTACTTGAATCGAAGATTTACTATATTGATTTATATTGATAATGTTGAATTTACCTGATGATAAAATGATGAAACATAAAAAAACAGTAAGTAGTAGTCTCATACGTCCTCCACTTACTGTATTTGTTGTAATCTTAGTGATTCCTTACTTAATCTTAACAATTTCAACTGTATAAGGATTTGCGACACGTACTTCACAAACATCGCCAACCTTATGGTCTAGAATTGCCTGTGCTAATGGTGTTTCATTAGATAGGCGACCGTTTAAAGGATCTGATTCTGTTGAACCTACGATATTGTAAGTAACTTCCTCCTTAGTATCATTGAAGAATAATGTTACGCTAGAACCGATATGAACAGCTGACTTCTTACCAGCCTTTTTCGTATCAATAAGTTCATAGTTACGCAGCATGTATTCCAAAGTTGAAATACGTGCTTCTACCTTTGCCTGCTCATCACGAGCCGCATCATAGTCCGCATTTTCTGAAAGGTCACCCTGTGCACGTGCTTCAGCTAGTTCCTGCTTAACTTCTTCACGAACAACATGGACGAGGTTATAGTATTCATCCTGTAATTTTTTTAGACCTTCTTCAGTAAGATATGTTTTATTTTCTTCAGCCATTTTATTACTCCTTACGCTTGGTTATTATAGCATTGTGTGCGTGATGATGCTACTGATTTTTGTTGTGAGTAAATCAATCGCAACCGTATTCTTGCCACCTTCCGGAATGATTATATCCGCATATTTCTTTGATGGTTCCACAAATGCTTCATGCATTTGCTTAACAGTTCCCACATATTGATTTACAACAGACTCTAATGTTCTACCGCGTTCTTTTACGTCACGAACTAAACGTCGAATAAATCGAATATCCGCATCAGTCTCCACAAAAATCTTGATGTCTAGTAAATTTCGAATCTTTTCTTCTTCTAATACAAATAAACCTTCTAGAATCAAGACATCACATGGATAACAATCTTCTGTTTCGTTACTACGTGTGTGATTGACAAAATCATAGATTGGTTTACGAATAGCTTTATTCGCAATTAGATCTTGAATATTTTCAATCAATAAGTCATTGTCAAACGCAAATGGATGATCATAATTTGTCTTAATACGCTCTTCCATTGGCTTCTCTGCTTGATCTTTGTAATAGTCATCTTGCCGGATAATTAGTACAGATTTTTATCCGCAAATGTCTTTTTGATTGTTTCAGAGATTGATGTCTTTCCAGATGCACTACCACCGGCAATGCCAATAATAATCGGTTTACTCATTCGTATTTGCCTCTTTCACTTCTGATTTAATAAGTATCTCATTTTCGTCATAGTATAAACGAATTGAAAATGGAACTTCGTTTCGAAACATTTTCTCTAGGAAGATGCGATCACCTTCCCAAAGTTCTAAATCTAAAATATCTTTCTTTGGTATATATGCCAGTGTTCCCTCGCTGCATTCATGCAGAGTACCAACATAATCACTTGTTTGATATACATAGATTTCTTCATCTTCATGATGTTCATAATGAAAATGAATGATACCACAATATAGCGCAGATTGTACTTGATATCCTGTTTCTTCTATTACTTCACGTACCATGCATTCATATGGTGTTTCATTTATCTTTAACTTTCCACCTACACCTATCCATTTACCGTGATTTAAGTCATGTTGTTTTTTATTACGTAATAACATCAACCACTTCTCATCATGGACTAGATAACATACTGTACTTTTAATCATTTAAATTTACATGATCTTTCACATTTTGATTATGTTCTGTAAGTGTCTTTGCGAAGAATACTTCACCCGTCTTCGTATCTGCCACAAAGTATAGATAGTCTGTTTCAATCGGATTTAATACAGCTTTAAATACCTTCTCACCAGGATTCTCAATTGGTCCTGGAGGTAACCCTTTGTGTAATAAGTATTATATGGTGAATCAAACTCTGCATTAACTTCACAAGCTTGCCACTTATCTGTTTGACGGTCAAAATCGATTGCATAGCATACTGTTACACTAGACTGTAATAACATACCTTGGTTTAAACGATTATAGAATACGCCTGCAATTGTACGTAGTGTTGTTTCATCGCCTCCACCTTCGTACTGTACGATACTTGCCAAGGTATATAACTGATGAATCGAAAGCTTACTCTTAGCAATCGCATCTTTATTTGCTTCATAAACAACTTTTGTTTGATCTAACATCTTTAGTGTTACATCTTTCGCAGTTGTTTCTTTATAAAATTCGTAGGTGTTTGGTGCGATATAGCCCTCTAGATAAATACGTACATTATCTTGGAACATTTCATCAGTAATAAATGGATATGTAGACTTCAAAGAAGAAATCCACTCTTTATCATTCCATAACTGAAGTAACTCATCTTCTTTGACGTTCGTAACTGCCGCAATTTTTTCAGCAATATGTTTTGCCCAGTCACCTTCCGTAACGGTTATAGAAACAGTATCACTTGCTGCTGCTGTTGCACTATTTAATTTTTCTAAAATTGCTTGCAAATCCATATTACGATTTAATGTAAACGTTCCAGACTTGAAATTATTAAGCTCGTAGAGTCTAATATATAACTTCGCAACATTTACATCTTTGATTAGATTCTCATTTTTTAGATGTTGTAAGATATCAGCTGACGTATCACCAGTATTCACTTTAAACTCAACTTCTTCAGAAGTATCTGAAACAGCTTTAATTGATTGGGAATAATAAATATAAGAACTTACGCACCCAACAGCTAATATCAAAATGAGTAATAAAGGAATTAAACTTCTCTTTTTTCTTCGCTTAGCCATGCCTATTCACCATCATCTTCACTGATAAATGCACCTAATACTTCTTGGCACATTTCCCATTCTTCTTCATCGACAACTTCATCCATTGAGCCATCTTCGTTATAACTGTATGCATACACATTGCCTTCTTCATCCGTTGGGTCTGTAAATAACACATACTTCTTTGTCTTATCTTCATTTTCAAACGTCAAAAGAATTTCAACTTCACGTTCATTGCCTGTATCATCAGTAATCATCATTGTGTTGTTTTCAATCATCTTATCATCTCTCCTTAAAAAAGGCGTTTGCCGCCTTACTTTACATTACGATCAAGCCAAGTCTGTAGAATCTGTACTGCAGCTAACTGGTCAATCTTCTTTTTACGTTTCTTTCTTGATACGTCTGCTTCTAACAAAATACTTTCAGCTACAGCTGTCGTAAATCGTTCATCTTGCATCTTAACAGGGATACCAGATTCTTGTTCAAGAACCTCACCAAACTCTAGACAAATCTGTGCACGAGGACCAACATCATCATTCAATAATAGCGGTAACCCTAGTACTATTACATCTGGCTTTTCACGATCAACAATATCTAGCACTTTATCTAAGGCCATATTGTAATCATCGGGCTTAAAACGAATTGTCTCAATTGTTCTTGCGATGAATCCTGTATCACTAAAACTAACACCACAAGTTACGCTACCAAGATCTAGCCTAGATAGCGTGTCATTTAGTGATTTGCCTCTAAATAGAAACGAACTAATTCTTCAATAATTTCATGACGTTCCACGGATTGGATCAAACTTCTTGAATTGTTATGTGAAGATATGTACGCAGGATCATCTGAGATCAAATACCCAGCCAACTGATTGATAGCGTTATATCCTCTCTCACTTAATGAAGCTTCTACCTGTTTTAAAACTTCGTGGATTGTTTCACGACGAATCTCTTCAGAATTAAAGCTCATCGTTTCAGTCAAATTATTTTGTTTCATCATTTTGACTACCTCCATCTCTGTAAATATTTTATGTCATATTTTACAAAAAGTATATACAACCGCTTCATTTCATTGTGTTTATAACATGAAAACTGTCAAAAAATAGGCACCATATAGGTGCCTATTGTAAAACATGATTATTGTGCAAGAATTTCTCTTACTAATGCATGTGCTTCTTGTACTTTGGAAGTATCCTTGCCACCAGCTTGTGCCATGTCAGGTCTACCACCACCATTACCACCAGTAAGCTGTGCAGCAGCCTTCACAATATCACCAGCCTTCTTACCCTTAGTAATTGCGGCTTTCGAGCTAGCGCATACAAATGTCACTTTACCGTCTATTGTATTTGATACAAAGACAAATCCATCCGCAAGCTTATTACGAACATTTTCAGCATATGCCTTTAAGCTATTCGTATCAAATCCATCTAGGCTAAGTAGCACACAAGATAGGCCATTAATTGTTTCAGCTTTCTGTACTGCTGTATCCGCTGAAGATAATAATTCTGCTTGTTTATGTGCATCGTTTTCTTTACGAAGCTGCATTCTCTTCTTGTAGTGCAACTAACTTTTCTTTAAATCCTTGCCAAGATTGTAGTTTCATTAACTTTTGCACATTCAAGTAAGTACTGTTCTTCAGTCTTAAAGTCCTTATATGCATCATACTTTTGTTTCTGATGTAATACGTCTAATACCAGATCCGATAGATTCTTCAGATGTAATCTTAAATACGCATAAATCAGCAGTATTATTTGCGTGTGTACCACCACAGAATTCCTTAGAGAAATCTCCCATCGATACAACGCGGACTGTATCGCCATACTTTTCATCAAACAATGCAATTGCGCCAGAATTCTTTGCAGCTTCAACATCCATCACTTCAGTAACGATAGGCTCAGCTAAAGCAATCTGTTCATTCACAAGACGCTCAACCTCATTCAATTGTTCTTCTGTAGGTTTTCTCAAAGTGTGTAAAGTCAAATCTACCATACTCAGCACAGTTATAAGAACCAGCTTGCGCAATATGATCACCCAACACCTTCTTTAAAGCAGCTTGCAATAAGTGCAATGAACTATGATTCGCACGTGTACGTTGACGCTTTTCATAGTCGTATTCACCTTCTACTACATCACCTTCTGAAAGTGTACCATTCACGATTGTAATGTGATGTAGTGGTTGTTTATGTGGAGCTTTTTGCACATTCGTTACATTTGCTTTGAAATGATCATTCCAAACAATACCTGTATCTGCACACTGACCACCACTTTCCGCATAGAAACATGTTTCATCAAGGATAATATCACCCTCATCAGTCAATGTATTAACACGTACACCATCCTTAAATAAGCCAATAACTTTACCTGTAGAATGTGTATCTGTATAACCTGTAAACTTACTCTCTTGTGTAAAGTCCATTAGGTCAGCAGACTGACCATGCATGGATTGAATATTTCCACGTGCTTCTCTTGCACGTGTCTTTTGAGCCTGCATTTCTTTATCAAAGCCTTCTGAATCAACACGATAACCTTCTTCTTCGGCAATCTCAGTCGTAAGTTCCTTTGGATATCCATAAGTGTCATATAACTTAAACATTACCTCACCAGGTAAAATCTTAGAGTCCGCATGTTCTGCCAATGCATTCTGTAAGAGTGCTTCACCGTTTGCTAATGTCTTATGGAAAGATTCTTCTTCCTGCTTCACTAACTTTTCAATTAATGAAATCTTTTCTTGTAAGTATGGGTAGTAAGAGATCATATTATCTGCTACAACCTTTACAAGTTTATACATGAAAGCACCATCGATACCTAACTTAATGCCATAACGTACCGCACGTCGTAATACACGACGTAATACATATCCACGACCTTCGTTAGAGAACATCGCACCATCCGCAATCGCAAAAGTAACCGTACGGATATGATCAGCGATTACGCGATATGCCATCTTATATTCTTTTTCACTATATGAATGTTTTGCATACTTCTCTGTCGCATGGATAATTGGTAAGAATAAATCAGTATCAAAGTTTGTTTCACCATCTTGAATCAAGCATACAAGACGCTCTAGACCCATACCTGTATCAATATTCTTCTGTGGTAATTCTTTATACTCATGACGATCAACTTCGCCAGGACGACAATCATATTGTGAGAATACGATATTCCATACTTCGATATAACGATCATTCTCTAAGTCATCAAAGAATAACTTTTCACCAATTCCTTCTGGATCATACTTTTCTCCACGGTCATAGTATAACTCAGTATCTGGTCCACCAGGTCCACGACCAATTTCCCAGAAGTTATCTTCTGTACGACGAATGTGACTAGGAATCATACCTACCTTAACCCATTGGTTATAAGCTTCATCATCATCTGGATAAACAGTTACATATAAACGCTTTGGATCAAATCCAATCCACTCTGGGGATGTTAAAAATTCCCAAGCCCAAGTAATCGCTTCTTTCTTAAAGTAATCGCCAATTGAAAAGTTACCCAACATTTCAAAGAATGTGTGGTGACGTGCTGTACGGCCAACATTTTCAATATCGTTTGTACGAATTGATTTTTGAGCATTACAAATACGATTTGAAGCTGGCTTCTCTGAACCATCAAAATACTTCTTTAACGCTGATACACCAGCATTGATCCATAGAAGTGTTGGATCATTATGTGGAATAAGACTTGCGCCAGGTTCGATCATACAACCTTTAGACGCAAAGAAATCCAAGAACTTTTGTCTGACTTCATTTCCACTGAGTCGATATTGTTTTTCCATTGTTTTCCTCCTGAACAAATAAAAAACGTTCCTACATCCAGGAACGTAAATACGCGGTACCATCCTGATTCGCACAAATGTGCGCACCTCAATTACTCTGTAACGTAGAGATACGTTGCTGATTAAGCACTCTGTTAAAGGAAGCTTCAATATCGCTTATGGAAGATTTTCACCAAACATCTTCTCTCTACTTCACAGCCAATATCTACTTAGCCTTTGTCATTGATTTCTATGAAATTCTAACATTAAAACACTTTAAAATAAAGCGAATTTCATCGATTCGTCAGAAATCTATTATTTTAGGTATAACCCGATAAAAATCAAATCAATGACGATAGAAAAAGGATGTGGTACTCTTATTACGAGGTAATGCAAATGACAACGATTTATGACTATCTTGATTGGCGTGGAGATCTTCCATTTACTACTGATCCTTTTAATGAAGTGGATAACACAATCCTAAGTCTTTTGGCTTATGTTCATTATGACGGTATCAACAACATAGAAACTACATTCCAACCACTTCATCAGTAAGAGATGAATTTTATAAACTACACACACGTGAAGAAATTGCAGAAGTAGAAACCTATAATGGTGTAAATGCTAGATTACTCGACAAGGTATGTGATACAGAGCGTTTCAAAGATGTAAAAATTGGTTATTATATCAGTTATTCCGATAAAGATTTTGTCGTACAGTTTTGTGCAGTAACCTTTAAACTCAATGATATGATTTATATTTCCTATCGAGGTACAGATAACACATTTATCGGTTGGAAGGAAGATTTCTATCTATCCTACACAACCGGAACCAATGGACAAAAAGCAGCTGTTGCATATATCGATCAATTATTTGAAAATGAAACTTTACCAATTCATGTTGGTGGACACTCCAAAGGTGGTAACCTTGCGATATATGCCGCATGTCATTGTAAGGAATCCATCCGCAATCATATTACAAAGGTTTGGTCAAATGATGGACCAGGTTTTCAAGGTGAAATGTTACAGTCCCCTGCTTATCAAGCAATTCAAGATAAAATTACGCTCATTATTCCAGACTCTTCCATTATTGGAATCTTAATGAATAATGTTGATCCAAAAATTATCAAAGCACTGTTAATAACGTACAACAACACGATGCCCTTACATGGATTGTAAAACGTAATCATTTTGAAAAAGCAGAATCATTATCTGCTAACTCCGTATTTTCTAAACAAAGCAGTTGATAAGTTTTTAGAAAATTTATCCGAAGATGAAGCAAAGATTGCAATCGACGCGATCTTCTCTATTCTAGAATCAACAGATGCAGAATCATTTTCAAAACTAAAAGAAGGTGGCTTTGATTCCTTGAAGGATATTATCTCTGCCCTTCAAAAATTACCACCAGAGAAATCATCCGTTATACTACGCCTGATTGGAACGATGATTTCAGATAGTAGTAACATACTTGCAAATGATTATATGTCAAAAATGCAAGAAAAATTTACTAAAGTAAAAGACTCATTTACCAAAAAAGACGAAAGGTGAGATTAATCCCTCACCTTTTTAAAATCCATAATCACCATTTACATATTGCTTTAATTTCTGTGTCAGTGTAGTTTCTCGTGGATGTAATTCTAATACTTGAATTCCACGTTTAAAAGCTTCAAGTTCACCCAATATGATTAGTGCTTTCCGTGCTCTAGTTACACCAGTGTATATAAGTTTTCTCTGTAACATGCCCGCATGTCTTCGCGTAATTGGCATAATCACAATTGGATATTCGCTACCTTGTGATTTATGAACACTAATACAGTATGCCAGTGTAATATTAATCCAATTCTCCGGCTTATATTCAACAATAATTTCACCAAATTGACAGATAATTGTAGTCTTATGATCTTCCGCATGCTTTGCATCAATGATTTCTACCAATACTCCAATATCGCCATTATATACATCATCATCTGGTTGATTTTTTAACTGCAAAATCTTATCACCTTCACGGAAAGTCATGTATCCTGACTTAACTTCTGCTTTATCCTTTGAAGGAGGATTAAATGACTCTTGTAAAGCATTATTTAGATAATCGATACCTGCAACTCCTGCGTACATTGGAGATAATATCTGAATATCATCTATCGAATAACCTTTCTGCAATGCATCTTCAACCATCATCAAAATATTTCGGCGTATATCTTCTGGCATGCATGCAAAGAACTTCACATCATGACGATATTCCTCAACATTCACATTTCCAGTATTGATTGCATGCGCTAAATTAATAACATCACTATCAGATTCTTGACGATAGATATGCTTAACTCAATCAGTGAAAACTCATTTGACTGCATTAAATCACGTAATACACAACCTGGTCCAACACTTGGTAACTGGTCTTTATCACCAATAATACAAATTTTTTTAATTCTCTTACTTGCAAGTAATAAGTTATAGAATAACCAGTTATCTACCATAGAAAATTCATCAACTATTAAAAGATCAGCTAGAATAGGTTCTTCATCATTTTTACCAAATGTATTCGTTTCTAAATCCCATTGTAATAATGAGTGGATAGTTGTGGCGTTTATTCCTGTAACTTCGGCCAAACGTTTGGCAGCTCTACCAGTTGGTGCAGCACAGATAATCGATGAAGATGGATACATCAATTTAAACAACTTAATCATCGCATTTACAACAGTTGTTTTACCTGTACCTGGACCACCAGTCATAATCATAAATGGTCTTTCAAAAAACACTTCTATTGCTTGTATCTGTGTTTCGTCATACGTTATGCCTAAATGTTCTTGTATATCCTCTAAATATGATAGTAATAACTTTGGATCATAGGGATCGATAAATTGATACGGAAACTCTGCCAAAAATCTTGCGATACCAATCTCCGCATCATATTGTGCAATTGGAAAAACACGATTATCTTCTCGATAAATTTGATGTTTTAAGATAGCCTCATCAAAGATTGCTTCAAAATCACATGTTAAGGAACCAAGTTCTTTAAAGAAAGTAGTCTCTAGTGTTTCAAGACGTACATAACTATTTCCATCTCGCATACATAAATCACTTACAAGAGAAACAAGAAGAGCGTATAAACGACGATTGTCCGTATCACTGATTCCTAAACTTTTTCCGATTTTTATCTGCTGTCTTAAAACCAAAACCATCTACCTCTTCAATTAAGCGATAAGGATTTTCATTTAATTTACTTAACGCTTCTTTACCATAGATGCGTGTAATCTTTGAAAGATTTCTTTGACTTAATCCATGGATATTTAAAAACTTTGCTAATTCTTCCATCCCATTATCAATTTGTAAACCCTCAATAATGGCATTGATTTGACGCTCAGACAAATCACCAATTTTTTTCTAATATCGCATTGTCTTCACGTATTAAAGTTAAACAATCTTCTCCCAAAACATCCACGACTCGTTCTGCTGTCTTTTTTCCAATGCTAGGAAAGTTTACACCTGATAGATAGCGAACAACACCTTCTTTTTCCGTAGGTAATAATTTTGCGAGTGTTTGAATCTGAAACTGCATTCCATAGCGAGGATGTTCAATGTAATTCCCATTAATGCGATATTGTATCCCCGTAATAATTTCTGGAATATTGCCAGTAACAGAAATCACTCTACCCTTTTCATCATTGACTTCAAACTTCGCAGCAGTATAAAAATTCCCTTCGTTACGGAAGAGAATATATGTAAATTTACCTGTTAACGTAATCAATGAATCGTCCATGAATCTCCTTATTTTTCTGTTTCAGGATGTACTAGTGATTTTACATGTTCCATAAGATCTACTCCATCTTTATAAACTTTCTCAATCTTTCCACCTGCAAACATCACATCACCATCATAGAATACTGCTTCTTGACCTGGCGTTATACTACGAATTCCCTCAGGGAATAAAGCAGTCAATGTACCATCCTCATTTAACAAAAGTTCAACATCATTGTCTGCTTGACGATATCTAAACTTTGCGTGACAGTGCATAGGTAGTGTACGGTCAGCTAACCAATTAATACCAGTTACCAGACAAGATGTAGCGTATAATAAGTCCTGATGATTTGCATCAACGACATATAATTCATTTCGATAAACATCTTTACCGACAACAAAGAACGGACCAATACCACCAATATCTAAACCTTTTCTTTGACCAATTGTATAGTACATAACACCTTGGTGTGTACCTACTTTCTGTTTAGTCGTAACATCGATAATATCCCCAGATTTCATTGGAAGATAATTGCTGAGAAATTCACGGAAACGACGTTCTCCAATAAAACAAATACCAGTAGAATCTTTCTTCTTTGCGATTGATAGACCAAGTTCTTCCGCAATGCGACGTACTTCCGGTTTCTCAATTTCTCCAAGAGGAAATAAAACATGTTCTAATACTTCGCGACGTATCTCTGTCAAAAAATAAGATTGATCTTTATTATGATCCACTGCTTTACATAAAACATGATGATTACCCTTCTTCACCAAGTCTTACATAGTGACCCGTCGCAACCGTATCAAACCCTTTTTTTCTTTCGCAAATTTCATAAAGCTATCAAACTTGATATATCGATTACATAAAAATATCAGGATTTGGTGTTCTTCCTAATTTGTACTCATCAATAAAATGTCTGAAAAAAACATCATCCCAATACTCTTTAATAAAAATCGATACGCAATAACTCTAATCCTAATTTAGCAGCGACATCCGCCGCATCCTTATAATCCGCTTCTTGTGGACAAACTGGGATCGTATAACGTTGGATTTCCACTAAAATCTTCATTTGCGACTGAATCCCAGTTACGCATAAAAAGCACAGGTTACATCATAACCCTGCTGTTGTAATAAATATGCTGCGACAGCGCTATCTACGCCACCTGATAAACCTACAAGTACTTTTTTTCATACTGCTTATTATACAACAAAAAGAAGCCCTAATGGACTTCTTTCTGAAATGCTGTTTGCATTGTTTGACAAGCTTTGAAATTTGGGCAACTTTCATTACAACTGTGGTCTGCCAAAGCGACGTAACTCTACCGGTACAAATACACCGATTTCCTCTTCGTCATATCCGACTTGGAAATTATTCTCACTCAATATGATTGGGCGTTTTAATACACTAGGATTACGCTTGATAAAAGTGATTAATTCATCTATCTTCATCGAATCAATATCAACATTGGTTTCTTGAATAATTTTAGAACGTTTAGAGATGATATCATCACTACCATTTTCACTTCTCATCAATAGGTGCTTTATTTCGTTATCATTTAACAATGTCTTAAAGATGTTCTTCTCTATAAATGGAAGATTACGATCTTTTAACCATTGTTTCACTTTACGGCAACTTGCACATCCTGGAGATGTGTATACAACTATCATAATCATCCTCCTGTTTAGTGATTATATCACGCAATATTTTGAAATGAAATAGGACATAATTTATATTTTATAAAATCTTTATAAACTCCTCATTCCATAACTTCCATCTTTTCAAAGGCAATAGATGATAACAAGAATGCAATACATGCCATCACACTACTGGTCAAAATCATTCCTATAAATGCGGCCTCTGGATTGTTAAATACAATCATTGAAACAAGCGCAACAAACACTGAAGCACCCGTACTTACTAGCATCAAAAACAGATCAATAAACTGTGCAAAGAGTTTAAAATCTCCAATTGCGGGTGAAATAATTGTCTGTACCATCATATTAATATAGATTCGACTAGCATTGACACTTACCCCTACAAGCCCAGTCAAAAGAATCTGTAAAGGTGTAAGACCTAGTACCGCTCCACCAATTAAGGCAAGAATCATCGTATCGATAAAAGCACGAATATGTTCGATCTTTGTAGCATTCCATGTCTTATGAATCTTAGTATCCGGAAGTAAGAAAGTATAGTAATTCTGTAATTCTTTCATCCATTTTGAGCGTATAACACCAAAGAATGTAATGTAATACGTAACGATAATTGGGATAACAAATAAACGAACATTCATCAGATCATGCATGACATTATCCTTACGAGATAAGAAATGTAAAGCAACACCTGCTAGTAAGAATAAAAAATGTTCTAAACGAAAAGATAAAGAAACGATTCTTCTTATATTCTAAAAATTGACGATAAAAGATAGCTTTTGCATTGTATCCCTTTATACTTTATCGATGCGTGCATATACTTCTTAGGCTTTGCACCTACAATAGATACTTCGCCAGCTTTTGCATTTTCTATTGCTTGTTCATATTCATCCGAGAACTTCTCTGCCTCTTCATAATACTCACCTTCACATTTTGACTTATACGCTAGAAACGGTAGAAGAATTGCGGATAGAATAAATAACACTGTACCAAGAACATTACTCCAATCATAGCCATAAAATATCCATTGCAATAACCCTATACTCCATCCAAAAATGGGAACCATTTTAATAAATGGAGACTTTAGATACTCTATAACAATTGTCATACTATAGCCATGATCGATTACAAGTAAAATGAATCCAACCGCTAAAGCAGCCAATACGATATATAAAAGATAAGAAATATAACGTATATATTTATTAGGAATAGTTTCATTGCCATAGCATAAAAACAATTAAACTCATTTCAATAAAGAAATCAAAACTCAAATAAACAACTACATACAATAAAAACTGTAATGTACTTGCCGGATACAAAATACAACCAAAAATACAGAAAACAATCATGAAAATTGATGAAACCAAAATACTTCTCAGACCACTAAACAACAAAATTTCTTTTGGATGAATCGGAGCTTGAAAAACAAATTGAACATCTGCTTTTCTAAACAACAGTCCTTTTCGCTTGAAGTACTGTATCAAGCCTGGAACACCTAAATACAGTTGTATCACCATAATTAACACAATAAATTCTGATGCGTTTGTGATACCAATCTTATTGAAAAAACTTTTATATCCAGCAGCAAGTAATACAAAATAAGCAATCGCTGCAATTAACATTAAAACAAAAGCTGGGCTTTTCGAATTGAGCGCTTAAATCCATTAATCAATATGCGTTTATGTAAGTAGAATAAGGCATTCATTCTTGAGACTCCTTTTCATCTTCTTTATCTGTTAAAGAAAAGAACAAGTCTTCAATATTTTGATTCTGTGTTCCATCGTTTTCGTAAGTACCAATTACTTTACCGTGGTCCATAATATAAAGAATATCCCACAACTCCTGAACCATCTCTAGCATATGTGTACTTAGAAGAACAGTTACACCTTTATCCTTCATTTCAAAGATTACTTTTTTGAGTTCCTTGATTGCGGCTGGATCTAAGCCTACCATAGGTTCATCAAACAAAATAACTTCAGGCTTAATACATAAAGCACAGATAATGCTTACCTTCTGCATCATACCTTTCGATAACTCATCTCCAAGTTTATCTTTCTTATCCAACATTTCAAATCGAATCAAAAGTTTTTCTACTTCTTTATCTGTAATATGAGAATGATATGCACGACGAACATATTCAATGTGCTCCATCACAGTCAAAGCTCCAAACATAGCCGGAATTTCAGGTACATACGCAAATACCTTCTTAGCATCCACCGTCTTTGATGGTAAACCATTAATCTTAATTTCACCCTCATAACGCAGTAAACCTGCAATACTCTTGATTGTTGTAGATTTGCCAGCACCGTTAGGCCCTAGTAAAATACCAACTTTTCCACTAGGTACTGTAAAACTAATCTGATCTACAGCTGCTACCTTCTTATATTTCTTTGTTAAATTGTTAACCTCTAACATATCGTTAAATCCCCCTATCAACATGCATGAAAGATTAATTGTCATGTATATAAAATTACGCTTACTCTACGAGTATAACATGCAAAAATTATGCTTCGCAAATGTACAATCAAAAAGAACTTATCAATTATATTGATTTATGTTAGAATCATCGTGTATTCGGAATGCAATTACGCGTTGATTTTCCCTAGAGAGTCAGTGTTTGGTGTAAACTGATATTTCGACAAAGTATGTTTGGAGTTCCACTTATAGAATACCGGAGGTCCGTTATCCCAAATTAAGTGATCCTTTTGGATAAGTCGGGTGGTACCGCGCATATCGTCTCATGCGTCCCTTCAATATGATTTGAAGAGACGTTTTTAATTGCAAGGAGAACTCACTATGAAAAGAATGTTAAGCGGTATTAAACCAACTGGACAATTACACTTAGGAAACTATATTGGTGCCTTACGACACTTTGTAGAATCACAGAATGAATATGAAATGTTTGCATTTATCGCAAACTTACACTGCATTACAGTTCCACAGGACCCAAAAGAACTACAAAAGAATCTGAAGGATTGTGTAGCATTATATCTTGCTTGTGGTCTTGACCCAAACAAAGCAACAATCTTCCTACAAACTGATGTTAAGGAACATGCACAACTTGGATTTATCATGTGTTGTCATACCTATATGGGTGAACTAAATCGTATGACTCAGTTCAAAGACAAACAAGCCAAAGGTGAAAAGAACCTCTCTGGCGGTCTATATACCTACCCCGCTTTAATGGCTGCGGATATTCTACTATATAGCCCAGATTATGTTCCAGTTGGTGAAGACCAAAAACAACATGTTGAATTAACACGAGACGTCGCAGAAAGAATGAACAATCGCTATGGCCAACTCTTTACAGTACCAGAGCCACTAGTAGCGAAAGTTGGCGCAAGAATTATGTCCCTTAGTGATCCAACAAAGAAGATGTCTAAGTCAGATGAAACAAATAAAGGATGTATCTACTTGTTAGATGATCTTAAAGTTGCACGTAAAAAAGTTATGTCTGCCGTTACAGATAGTTTAGGTAAAGTACATTACGACCCAGAAAACCAACCAGGTATCTCTAACTTAATGCAAATTTTATCCTCCCTATCAAATGAACGTTCATTTGAAGATATTGAAAAAGAATTTGAAGGAAAAGGCTATGGTGATTTCAAGAAAGCAGTTGCGGATGCAGTATGCGCTAAACTTGAAGAGATACAAACACGATACAATGAAATCATCAACAGTGATTTAATTGAAACAACATTAGCAAACGGAGCTAAAAAAGCAAGTGCAATTGCGTCTGAAAAACTTAACAAAGTTCAAAAAGCAATTGGCATGGAAATTCTTTAAACATAGGATGTGTATCAAAACGATACGCATCTTTTTATAAAAAAAGAGTGATGACTCACTCTAAAGGTTTTTGATAATAGTTACCGATAATCTTTTTCAACCGCATTTAAGGTCATGAATGCATGTTCATCTGCCTTACGTATACAACTAATTACTTCCGGTAACTGATAGTTATTGACAGTAATTAACAACATTGTATGCGGTTGATGCTTAAAAGCACCTTCAACATTAATTTTCGTAATACCATGACGTACTGTATTAAAAACAGCTTCACATACTTTATCTGCATGGTCAGTGATGACTTGAATACGTGTAATCTTATAACGTTGGTGCATTGTATTGACTACCTGTGTAGAAACATATTGGAAGATAATCGAGTATAAAGCTTTATCCCAACCAAACGCTAAGCCTGCAAGTACTAAGACAAATGCATTTAAACCAAGCAAATAATTCCAAGTAGGTCTTTTTAAACGTACCGATAAATCAATTGCGATGAAGTCCGTACCACCACTACTCGCATTTGAGCGAAGAGCAAGTCCAATCGAAAACCCATTAATGAGACCTCCAAAAACTGCAATCAATAACATATCCTGTGTAACAATAGGCACATTGATAATAATTGAAAATAGAGAACTTAATGAGAACCAAAGAACAGAATATAAAACAAACTTATGCCCAATACGATTCCAGATAAATAGCACAACCGTAAAATTCATTACCCAGTAGATGACACCAAATGGAATTACGAAACCAAGATGTCTTTCCACTAGCATTACAACGAGTCGTGAAATACCCGCAAACCCACCAGGGAATAAATTACCAGAACTTACGAACGATTCAATCCCAAACGCATACACAAGAGCGGACAATGCGATTGTCAGAATATATTGAATATCTTTCTTTGAAAAAGTCATGTTTAGTTTATGAATAGACATACGAACTTAATCTCCACTACGTACATGCTATATCATACCATAGATAAAATAAAAAAAGACCCTAGGGTCTTATTGAATATCTAACTTTGTTTCGCAACAATAATCATTACATGTATGACAACCATCTTCCGCACATAGTACTTCAAGTGCACGGGTATCCATCGCAAATGCTTCAATCTCTACCTTCGCATTAAATGCAATATCTTTTACTGCGACAGCACTTCTTGCTGGAAATGGCTTTTGAAAGAAACGAGAATATACTTCATTCATTGCCGCAAACTCTTCCATATTCTTAACAAATACAGTTGTCTTTAAAACATATGACATATTTAAACCGGCCTCTGCTAATAAGGCTTCAATATTCTTTAGTACTTGTTCCGTTTGAATACGAATGTCATCTGAAACAAGTTGCCCAGTTGTTGGATCAATTGGTAACTGTCCAGAGATGTATATAAAGTCTCCTGCACGAACAGCGGGTGAATATGGCCCTACCGCTACAGGGGCATTGTTTGAACTAATCGTTTCTTGAATCATTGTTTACTCCTCACTATTACATTCCGAGTCATCAGAAAGTGTCGCAAGAAAATCACGATGTTTCGCTTGTCTTCTCTGCATCAACTTCAAATGTTTTTTACTCGACATCACAAGACAACAATACATAGTTAGAACTAGCATAACCATAATGACAGCTAACGAAATGAAATCATCAAAGGTTTCTAACATGTAATCACCATCTTTCCTTGTAAGTATACCTATGAATAATGAGGTTGTCCAAATATATGCCTATTCAAACTGTTGTAAAAAATCCTTCCCTTTAATTACCTCTGTGTGTGATAGTTCTGGAAATCCAAGTTGATCTAAAACTTCATAAACGCATATTGCGACACAGTTAGAAAGATTTAAACTACGTGCTTCTGCCACCATTGGAATACGCACACAGCGGTCATAATTATCATGAAGAATATGTTTATCAATCCCAGTACTTTCTTTACCAAAGACAAGATATATATCCTTCCCTTCATCTTCCTTATAGTTAAACTCTGAAGGTGTCTTTTCTCCATATCGAGTGATGTAATAATAAGAACCTTCATGCATGTTATAGAATGTCTGCCAATCAGGATAGATTTTATAATCCAATTCCTTTACATAATCCATGCCTGCACGTTTCAACGACTTGTCCGTAATTTTAAAAACCCATTGGCTCAATCAGGTGTAAACGACAATTCATCGCCATACAAGTACGCATAATATTACCAGTATTCTGTGGAATCTCTGGCTCATATAAAACAACATTAATCATACTAACCTTCTTTCAATTCTGTGTTTCAACAACACTAGTAAGATCTTTAATAAAACTATCATACTTATAAACAATACTATAATTCCAAAAACAACTGCAAAGAAAAAATTTGATGGAAACATATTGATCATAATTGAAACATTTGGATCTAGTAAAAATAAATCATTGTCGAAAAAAATGTAATGGAAATTCATCCAAAAGCCATTAAAGTCCACGATTGCATAAATCCCCACAAACAAAAGCAGTGAGCCCAAGAATAGTAGACCATTTCTATACGCATTTGCTAGTATCATATAACTTTCATTTCGATGCGTTAGCACCAAAAATGTTAATAACATAACACTGCCAACAAATAGAATCGTTCTTGTGGTCATTGCGTTTAGATATAAATTCTTAACATCTACCATATGCAGTGTTTCACGCTCATCAAAGACCTCACGTTCACTACCATTTACCTTTTCAATAACTTTTGATATCATCCCTTTTATCTTGCATATAATCAAGTAATGCATTTGTCGCATTCATGAGTCCATCTTCAGACATACCAATGCTTTCAGCTGTATGATTTATAGAATATTGAAAGCGGAAGAAAGAACGATTAAAGCATAATAAATCAATGGATGTTAATAAAAGCGATAGAAATAATGCTAAAGACCAGCAATGGCAGATAAAAATTTATAACCCTTCATGTTCCATCCACGCTTCTAAACGTACAACAGCTTTACCACGATGAGAAATACTATTCTTTTCTTCATTTGTCATCTCTGCCATTGTTTTTCCAAATGGTTCATAGAATACAATTGGATCATATCCAAAGCCATTCGTACCAGCTGGTTCAGTAGCGATAACACATTCTACACTATCCTCAAATACAACTGGTTCTTGATTTGGTCTTGTAACCGCAATTGCACATACATAGCGACAATTACGATTAGTTTCATCTTTCATACGGTCCAATACCACCCGATTCTTATAGGAATATGGTGTATCATGTCCTAACCAACGTGCACTCTGCACACCTGGTTGTTTATCAAAAGCATCAATTTCTAATCCTGAGTCATCAGAAATCGCCATGATGTTGTACTTATCTGTTATTGCCTGTGCTTTGATAACTGCATTTGCCGAGAATGTTGTTCCTGTTTCATCAATCTCTCCAATATCCGGAAAATCAGCTAAGCTCTTAACTTCAAATCCTTTAGGTTCTAACATCTCTTTAAATTCTTTAATCTTACCAGCATTCTTGCTAGCAACTACAATCACTTTATCCATTTCGATAGATTCCTTTCATCAGATAATGATAATCTGTATTCTTAAATTCATTCACTGCATTTTTAAATGCAGTACTATTTGTTGTAACTCGTCCATGCTTGCATACATATGGATCAATATATCTCTTTTTCGCATTAACCATGATGTCACCAGAAGTATCTTTCACAACATCATAAAGTCTTGTATATTCATCCCAAGTATTACGTAAATCACTATGCGATATCTTATTAACCACTTCAATTTCTGACAGATATAAATCTGATTCCTCAAGGATATTATCTTTCAATGCCTTACGTAATATTTCAGCAAGTTTTTCCATCCCATAGCGGTCAAAGTCGCAAGAATATATCATCCCACAAGATAGAGCACCAAAGGCAAACTCTTCCGCAATCTCAGGATTCTGAAACATAATTTCCTTACTACCATCTTCAAGAACACCAACTACAAGATCATTATAATATTTCTCTATTTCTTTGATTTTACGTTTACGATAATTTAATAAATTTCCAAGAGTATATTCTAAACGATCAGAAGATAATCTTGGAGAGTCATTATCCGCAATCGGATATACATGATAATCAGAAACTTCATCAACGGATATTCCATCACGCAACAATTGATTCATAATTCCAACATCTTGTAATAAGATTTGTCTTGTTTCATCTTCAGTAGATTCTTGTACTAAATAATCATTCTTAACAAAATCTATCACATGTGAAAACACACGTGTTGAGATATCGTGAAATAGACCAGCCAACGTTTGTTTTTTATCATGTGTAAAATGCCATATGATACACGCTACACCAACACTATGTTCATAGCGTGAGTAAGAGCCATAGCTAGAAAATCCTGAGTGTGATGTAAACTGTAGACCACAGTTCATATCCACTCCTTTTAATCGCTGCATGGACTTTGAATAAAGATATGGTTCGATAAATACAGGATAGTCTTTTTTATATAAACTTTGCAATTCATTCATGACTATTATTATATAAAATAAAAGACCTGATTAACAGGTCTAATTAGGCTGGGATAGAGAGATTCGAACTCCCGAAATGGCTGGTTCAGAGCCAGCTGCCTTACCGCTTGGCTATATCCCAATAGCGCAATAACTATTATAGCGAAAAACCTCTCATATGCAAAGACTTTTTTCAAAGACAATTTAGTTATTGCGAATCGTCACAACTTATTGGTTTGTTACTGTAAAGCCAGCATCCTGGAATGCCTTTACGATAATAGATGGGTCAACACCATGGTTAGCTGCTGCCATTAATGGAGTCATAATCTTCGTATGCGGATTCTCCTCTACGCAATGACGCATACCGCCAAATCCTAAAGTTTCCATAATATCTAAGAACTCAGGAATTGTTGTTGCTAGTTCATAAACTGATTTTGTTAAATCGATTTCCTTCATATTTACCTCATTTTCCTTTAGTATTTTAACAAGAAACGTCTAATTACGCATTTAATATTATCTTTCTGCATTGTTATAAGTACATAAAAAGCGTAAAATAAATAAGAATAAAAGGAGTATTACAATGGCTATTAGAACAAGATTTGCACCAAGTCCTACCGGCTATATGCATATCGGTAATTTACGTACTGCATTATATGCATACTTAGTGGCGAAAAAAGACCCTGAAGGTGTTTATATCCTTCGTATCGAAGATACTGACCAAGGTCGTTTGGTAGAAGGTGCCACAGATATTATTTATGACACATTAAAAGCTTGCGGTCTAAAGCATGATGAAGGACCAGATAATGGTGGTAACTTTGGACCATACGTACAATCTGAACGTGTACGTAGCGGTCTATATCTCAAATATGCAAAGGAACTCATTCAACGTGGTGGAGCGCATTATTGCTTCTGCGATGAAGAATTAATTGCTGCACAGCGTGAACTTCAGGAAGCTCGTGGTGAATCCTTTAAGTTTGATGATCCATGTAAGTTATTAACCGTCGAAGAATGTGAAGCAAGAATTGAAGCTGGCGAAAAGTTTGTTATTCGTCAAACAATTCCTGAAACAGGAACAACATACTTTGATGATGAGGTATTTGGACGAATCACTGTTGAAAATAATACATTAGATGAACAGGTATTAATTAAGAGTGATGGCTTCCCTACTTATAACTTTGCTAACGTTATTGATGACCATTTAATGGGCATTACAGATGTTGTACGTGGTATGGAGTATCTGTCATCAACTCCAAAGTACAACTTAATCTATAATGCATTTGATTGGGATATACCAAGATATATTCACTGTCCACCAGTTATGAAGGACGAACATTCCAAGTTATCTAAGCGTAACGGTGACGCATCCTTCCAGGATTTAGTGGCTAAAGTTATTTACCTGGTGCTATCTTAAACTACATTGCTTTATTAGGTTGGTCCCCATCGGAAGATCGTGAAATCTTTCACACTTGATGAATTAGTACAAGCATTTGATGTAAAACATATTGGTACTTCTGGTGCCATCTTTGACCCTGAAAAACTCAAATGGGTTAATGGTATGTGGTTAAGAAATATGGACCTAGATTCTTACGAGAAGTTAGTAACTCCATATATTGATGAAGCAGTAAAAGGTAACTTTAACCGCAGACAAATAGCTGCTATCTTACAACAACGTGCTCAAACTTTAGCTGAAATTCCAGAGATGTTAACATTCTTTGATAACTTCCCTTCTTATTCCAATGAATTTATTCATTAATAAGAAGATGAAGACAGATCCAACTATCGCTCTAAATGTCTTTACAAGCATCTTATGAAGCCTTAAAGAATCAAGAAGATTGGTCTGAAGAAGCGTTACATACAACATTACTTGCCTTACCTGCTAAGTTAGAAATGAAGAATGGACAAGTTCTATTCCCATTACGTCTAGCAATTACAGGTATGCAGTTTACACCAGGTGGTGCAATTGAAATCAGTTCTATCCTTGGCAAAGAAGAAACTCTTCGCCGTCTAGAATTATCAATTAAGCAACTTGAACAATAATTCATTAAAGGGATGATATCCAAGTGATACCATCCCTTTTCTCATACAAAAAAACCGACTTCATAGAAATCGGTTAAAGTTCTTACTTAGCTAATGCCTTCTTAGCTGCATCAACCAATGCTTCAAATCCCTTTTCATCATGAATAGCGATTTCAGAAAGCATCTTACGATTAACGTTGATTTCTGCTAACTTAAGACCATGCATGAACTGGCTGTATGATAAATCATACTGTCTTGTTGCTGCGTTAATACGAGCAATCCAAAGCTTACGCATTTCACGCTTAGTCTGTCTTCTTCCGATATATGCATAACGGAGAGAACGCATCACTTGCTCATGGGCTGTTCTGTAAAGTAAGTGTTTACTTCCAAAATAACCCTTAGCTAGTTTTAATACTTTTTTACGTCTATTACGTGTAGGTGTTGATCCCTTTACTCTCATCTTCTTTACCTCCTAATTAACCTTGCAACAACTGTCTAGTACGCTTTAAATCGGAACTGTGTGCAGTTGTAGACTTAGCTAAATGCATCTTCTGCTTGTGTGTCTTGTTTGCTGCAAAGTGTGATACGAAGTTGTGCTGTACCTTCAACTTGCCTGTTGCTGTAAGCTTGCTACGCTTAGCGAAGGTCTTCTTTGTTTTCATTTTGATCTTCTTTGGCTTTCTTGCTTTTGCTTTCATAGTATTCTCCTTTACTTACCTTTTTTTGGTGAATATACAACAGATAATGTATTACCTTCCATAGCGGCGGATTTACTTACATCTGCTATATCTGAAATTTGCTCAGTAAACTTGTTTAAAACATCACGGCCAACTTCCTGTCTTGTAATCATACGACCACGGAAGCGCATATCGATACGAACTTTTTGGCCATCTTCAATCCATTCTCTTGAACGCTTTAATTTCGTTTCAAAGTCATGTTGATCAATAACTGGAGAAAGACGTAACGCCTTAACCTCTGTAACATGTTGATTCTTCTTAGCTTCCCTTTGCTTCTTTTGATCTTCAAAGTGGTAACGTCCATAGTCAAGAATCTTACATACCGGAACTGGCGCATTCGGCGCAACACACATCAAATCAAGTTCCATACTGTATGCTTTTTCTAAAGCCTCACGGCGTAACATTGTGCCAAGTTGTTCCCCATCAGGGCCAATTACTAGTACTTCTTTGAAATGAATGTCGTCATTAACCATGTCATGAGACTCTGGTCTTCTGTTTTTGTTATTCTTAATTTACCCAAGTAAACCTCCTATAAATTTAAAAGCAGGTACGAAGATTGCACCTGCTAAAATAATCACTTTTGATCATCTCGGCATATACCCAAATCCGTAGGATATCAGGTGAGAAGCGGTGCTCCTTCTTTCCGTTTTTCAAATTCCTATACTATTTAACTAAATTTCCTTATAAATGTCAATACTAGATTTCAAAATCAATGACATTTACCGTCACATCTGCAGGCTTAAATCCTGTCATGAAAACGATATTCTCATAAATCTTATTCTGTACTAATTCACATGTAGCAGCCACATTAGCGCCATACTTCACTTTAATATCTGCAGTGATATGTAATTGGTTATCATCCACCTTTACAGTTAAAGGCTTTGTAAAGCGTGCCTGTGGTACACGAATTGCATTTTCAATATCATCAATGCTGATTTCTGCAATCGACTTAAATACTGTCTTGTTAATAGCAATTAAGCCATTTTCGTTCTTCTCATTTAAAACAACATAATCTTGTGCCATGTTATTCACCTCTTATATTTACTAGTTTATTATAACAAAATATCAGGTTCAATGGAAATGATCCGTAATTAACCTAGCGAGTTCTAACTTGTTTTTGTCATAGTACTCTATGAATTCTTTGTAATCATCATATTCATTCTCTAATTGTGTCACGTAATGGCGGAATGTTTGCATACACAAATACACTTTATCTTCATGAACAATTTCAATATCATCTATCGCTACAAGCGCGTTAGCTAGAACAAGTTCTAATTCATTCTGAATTGCAAGTGCTTTGTCATCATCAAACTGCTTAAACGTGTTGCGATACCAATTTGGTTCAATAAGCAAACGTTTAATGATAATACAGAAATCTGTGAAATCATCAATATTACTACCTGGCTGTATGCTAAATAACATCGCAAAGAATATGTGCCATTGGAAATTCGAGTTTAACTGTTCTTGCCAATATTTCGCAAAGATTCTACAAAATTCGTCATCGGTTTGATGTTCTCTTTCAAGATGAATCTCTTCTGATAAATCAAGTTTACTAGTCGCAAGCATATTGAGCGTTTCTAGATAATCCATCATTCTTTCTTTATTGTGTTCTCCATTGATGAAGTCACGAACATATACATACTGTGCAATCATTGCAGAGCACTTCTTAAGTCAGACGTAAACCCAACTGATTCTCTCATCTTACGATTCACTAATTCATTGATACTACGCGCCACAAACTGTTTAAAACCAACTTCGTCCATACCAATCTGGGTCTGCTTGCTTTGATGGCTAATCTCGTCATACATGATTTCAAGTTGTCTATCAACAACATCTAAATTATCACGTATCGCACCTAACATATCTTTATTGAATTGATCATAAAGTATAAAATCAGGATTTTTATAGACAACTTCATGTTCAATTTCACTCCAAAATGCATGCACGAGTGATTTAATCTGTAATTCGAAACGTATGATTTCATCGTTAAAAGTGTAATAACCATCTATTCGATAAATCGTAAAACCATTCCGCTGTACCTGTGGCTGAAAAACACTTAAATCAATAAAAATGTCTGGATCATGATTTGCCACAAAGTAAGGTGTTCCCTTCATTCGTGTAAATTTATTAAATAACGTTTTATATAGTTGATCTTCATTACGAATAAAACGACATTGCATCGTAATCCCAATTAAATCAGTTAAGTGAGAGATTGCATCCTTACCGGCTTCGTATTGAAGATAGAATTGATTTCGAATTAATTTCTCTTTTAAACTATCTTCCGCTTTGATTCTAGAACGTAAAGAAATCACCGGATCTTCTCCATTTAAAAATTCATCCGAAAAGAATTGGTTTAGCTTTCCTTCTGCGTATTGGTATATCGCACTCTTACTTTTGTAATATGCCATCGTTTCATCAATAAAAGAAAATAAGTCTAATTTCATGGATTCATCCTTTCATCGTAAACGTAAATTTTTTGGGTATTTATTCTTCAAGGCAGCACCATCACTTTTAGCACCACCTAGTACAACACCATGATAGCACACTGCGTACCATCCCTTCTTACAAGAAAGATTTAATTGTTCCCCTCGCATATATCGTAAAACATCTTCATCCTCTAAATTGATTGTATTTTTAAATTTTGTGTAGGCTGACATAAATAGTGCATGACTTGGTGTAAAGCGATTCTTTTCTATTTCCCAAGGAAAACCTGATGACGTAGCAAATGACATTTACCAACTTCATAGAATGGCTGAATACCTCCATATACTTTGTCGTTCTTTACAAAATAATATGGATATTGCTTTACAAAGAATGTATCGAAGAACTCTTTTGCCTCCTTCGGCAACGGTTGTGATTGCATTACCTTTTTTGTTGATTCTGTAAGAACACCATCTTTATGAAGTTTTGCAATAAAATGCCCTTCACCACCATCCATCGGAAAAATTCTTCTTGCGTAATCCGTATGACTTCCAAGATCAAATGCTTTTCTACCAAAATCGACTTCAATTGGAACTAGGTGCATATCTGGATGTTCTTGCATAAATTTTTTCATGCACATTTCATTTTCTTCCATTGCAAATGTACAGGTACTATAAACCATGGTTCCACCTGGCTTAAGCACTTATATGCTTCATCTAAGATACACGATTGACGCACAGCACATGCTTGTACATTCTCTAGACTCCATTGTTCTACTGCTTGATCTTCTTTGCGAAACATTCCTTCACCAGAACATGGTGCATCACAGAGTACCATATCAAAAAACTCTGGAAATGCTTTAGAGATATCTTTGGGATCATTATTCAATACAATTGTATTTGCACTACCACATCGTTCGATATTCTCTAAAAGTACACGTGCTCGAGTAGGATGAATCTCATTTGCTACAAGTAAACCTTCTTGTTCTAACATTTCAGAAATCTGCGTTGATTTTGAGCCTGGAGCTGCACACATATCTAAAACCTTCATACCTGGCTTAGGATCTAAAATTGTAACTGCTGAACTTGCACTAGGTTCTTGAATATAAAAGAATCCAGCCATATGCTCTGGCGTAAAACCTACGCCACTTTTTATATTTGCGTAATATCCATTTTTTGCAAATGGACTCTTTTCTAAATCAAAATTTGTATACGCAAAAAAATCATCCGGCGTAATCTTAAGAGTATTAATACGTATCCCTTTTCGTGCTGGATCATTTAATTTTTTTAGATATGCAGGATATTCATCCTTTCAGCATCTCTTTCATTCGTTCTAAAAATAATTCATTCATACTTTAATAATATTTTCTTAATATCTCTAACATCTTGTTCAAGTTGCAAAATTAAATTCTCACGACTCTTAAAACGAATCTCAGGACGTAAGTATTCTAACAACTGTACCTTTAGAATTTTTCCATACAGAGTACCACTATATCCAATAATATATGTTTCTAAAGATAACTTTCTCAGAAGTATTGAATGTTGGATTATGACCAAGGTTCGTCATTGCACCATACGTATGATGATCAATTTCCACCATGCTTGCATACACTCCCTCTTTCGGTAACAAGTATTCATCCGAGTAGTCGATATTCGCAGTTGGAAAACCCATTAATCTGCCTTGTTGATGGCCATGACGCACAATACCTTCTAGACTATAGATACTGTCCTAGCATCTTTTTTATCGCTGGCATATCACCTTGCACTATCGCATCACAGATACGTGTACTAGAAATCTTACCCACTTCATCTTCAACCGCATCTACAACAACGACATCATAATCTGTCTCTTCTTTTAGTGTATTACAATCACCTGCTCCATGTAATCCATAGTGAAAATCAAAACCACAAACAATACCCTTTAAATTTAACTTTGCAAGTGTTTTGTGAATAAAATCAGTTGGCGAAAGTTCACTCATTTCTTTATCAAAATCTAAAATGATAATATTTTGAATTCCAAGCTCAACCGCACGATTAATTCTTTGACGCATGGTAGTAATATGTTTTACATCTTTCAATCCTTTGATAGTTACCCATGGGTCAGGTTCAAAGGTAATCAGCGCAGATTCGCAGTTATGTTTTTCTGCAAGTGCTACAGTAGCTTTTACCAAAGCCTGATGACCTAAGTGCATACCATCAAAATATCCAATGCAAGCACACATTGGATTTTGATATTTTTGTACTGTATGAACTCCGATATTGATTACACGCATTAAAATAAACCTCTTAAACAATGATACAATCCATCTTCTTGTAATGCATAAGCCGCAAGCAACTCACCATTTGATGTGAAGATTACTTGTGAATCTGTGATATCTAATTTGATACGCTTACCATTTTTTATATCCGTTACTCGATCTGTTTCAACAATCTTGTATGTTGGATCAATTACCTGAATTGGCGATAGAAATGCCTTTCCAGATTCTAAATCTTCAAAGCTACAAGCATCCTCAAGTGATAGATGCTCAATTTTAGTACGAACTAGAGATGACATGATTGCAAGTTCATTTAATTGTTTTCCAAAGTCTGCAATCAATGTACGAATATATGTACCCGAAGATACTACTGCATCCATACGATAGTTTAATTCATCTATCTTCTCTACTTTTAATGAAGAGATATGTACAGGTCTAGCTTCACGCTCAACCTCAATTCCTTGACGAGCATACTCGTATAGTTTCTTACCATCTTTTTTTAATGCTGAATACATTGGCGGAACTTGTAAAATATCGCCAGTCAAGGATTGAACTGCATTAGCGATTTCCGCTTCTGTATGGATTGATGGAGTCTTATTGTTAATAACTGTTCCCCAGATATCTTCAGTATCTGTCATCTCACCAAGTTTTAATGTAGCTTGATATGCTTTATTATTCTTTACACAATACGGTAAAAGCTTGGTATATTTACCAAGCAAAATAATCATTAAGCCAGAAGCTTCAGGGTCTAGTGTCCCTGTGTGTCCAATCTTACGTTCATGAAATATCTTTACGGCATTTGGCAACAGCATCAAATGATGTCATTCCAGCCGGTTTATTTAGTAGTATTACTGCATCCATATTGCGTTAATATTATAGCAACATCATGATATAATAGCAAAGTTTGAGGAGCTTAAATTATGTCATTAAAAAAAGATTATTGGTGCTATCTATAAAGCAGATACAGATTATAACTTAATCCAAAATGGAGACCGTATTTGTGTCGGTGTCTCAGGTGGGAAAGATAGTATCTTACTATTATATGCATTATCTATTTACCAAAAAAAGCCGCAAAAGCGTATAAGTGGGAAAAGAATTTTTCCGTGATTGGAATACATCTTGAGATGGGCTTTTTCTGATATGGACTTTACAGAAGTACGTAAGTTTATGAAGGAACATGATATCGAATATGTTGACTACCCGACAAAAACTCTATGATATTTTACAGTTACATCCCTAACAAGAAAAAAACGGAAATATCCAGTGTTCTCTTTGCTCAACCCTAAAAAAAGGAGCAATAGTTAAAGCAGCACAAGAATACAACTGCAATAAAACTGCATTTGCTCACCACGCTGATGATGCAATCGAAACCCTCTTTATGAACATGATCTATGGAGGCCGTATCTCGACCTTTACACCTGCAATGTATCTAAAGAATTCCGGTATGGGTTTCATCCGTCCGTTTGTATATGTCTATGAGGATGAAATAAAAAATACTGTCAAACACGAACAGTTACCTATTGTAAAGAGTACTTGTCCTAACGATGGGTTTACAAAGCGTCAAGACACAAAAGAATTACTTGCAAATATCTATCAAACATATCCATTTGCAAAAAAGAACTTCCTAACTTCCCTATCTAATCAAGAACAAATTAAACTATGGGTCAAAGGCGAAGAATGGGAAAAATCAAACAAATAACTTGACATTCAATTTCAAATGTAAGAACATATAAACATAAAAAAACCGAATAGAGGTAGCGACGCAAAATAGTAATGCATGGAGCTGGCAAGCAATGATATGTATGAAAGGTAACCGTCGCCGAACGTATAAACTGGCAAGTTTATTTCGTGGGGATATAGAGAATATCTATATCACTCCTTCATGGAAATGAAGTGGCGCTATGACTTATGGACACAAAACCCGTATGTGATAGCATGCGGGTTTTATTTATAAGGAGAATATTTATGAACATGATTAGAAAAGTATCAGTAGCAGCGTTATCCATCGTATTACTAGCAGGTTGTGGTTCAGCATCCACAAAAGAACAAAAGCGATGACCATAAATTAACGGTCGGCATGGAATGTAACTATGCACCATTTAACTGGTCTACAACAACAGCAAATGAATACACACAACAGATTTCAACAGTAGACTATTGCGATGGCTATGATGTCGCAATCGCAAAGAAGGTTGCGGATTCATTGGGTATGGAATTAGAGGTTGTAAAATATGACTGGGATAACTTAATTCCAGGTTTACAAAACAACGAAATTGATGCGGTCATTGCAGGTATGACTGCTACAGATGACCGTAAGATGTCTGTTGACTTTACAGATCCATACTACACAAGTCAAGAAGTTGTGATTGTACGTAAAGATAGCCCACTCACATCCATTACAGATATCCAAGATCTTAAAGGCAAGACAGTTAAGGGCCAGTTAAACACTCTTTACGATACAATCATCGATCAGATTGAAGGTGTTAATCATGGTACTGCAATGGATAACTACCCTTCCCTTGTGAATGACTTATTAAACAATGGTTGTGATGCGATTACTGCAGAACTTCCTGTAGCGGAAGGAATTGTTGCATCAAATCCAGATTTAACATACGTAACATTCAAGGATGGCCATGGCTTTAAAGCTGATACATCTGTTTCTATCGCGGTTAAGAAAGGCAATACAGAATTACTGGATAAGATTCAAAAAGCATTGAATTCAATTTCTGAAGATGAACGTCAACAAATTATGTTAGAAGCTGTAAAGAGACAACCGGCGGTAAATAAATAATGGAATTCATTAATACTATTATCGAATTATTGATACGTTACTGGCCTAGTCTATTACTAGGTATACAAACAACGCTCATCGTTGCTTTATCTGGTACGATTATTGGTCTTGTGATTGGTTTATTTATTGGTGGTTTACGTGCTGTAAAAGTAGATCGTACATCCCCTATCTTTGTAAAAATTCTAAAGAAGATTTTCCAAGTACTATCAAGTATTTATATTGGTATCTTCCGTGGCACTCCAATGATGGTTCAAGCTGTATTTATTTACTATGCACTATTAAATGTCATTCATTGGACAAATCTACAAGCAGCTATCTTTGTTATCTCCATTAATACAGGTGCATATATGTCAGAAATTATACGTTCAGGCATTCAGTCGGTCGACCCAGGACAGATGGAAGCAGCACGTTCTCTAGGTTTATCAAATGGACAAGCAATGTTAAATGTCATCTTACCACAGGCAATCCGCAATGCCTTCCCTGCTATCGGTAATGAATTTATTGTAAACATTAAGGACTCATCTGTACTGATGATTATTTCAATCACAGAACTGATGTTCCAGGCAAAATCCATTGCTGGCACAACTTATAAATTCTCAGAAACTTATTTTATTGAAGCACTGATTTATTTAATCTTAACAACAGTTACTTCTATGATATTAAACGTAATTGAAAAGAAACTAAATCAAACTAGTTCAAGCTTGCCACAAAGCGTTACAACACCTGAACAAATGAAGTTCAGCGGCAAAGAATGATAGAAAGGAAATGTCGAAATGTATAATCCACTTGTAGAAATTAAAAATATACATAAGAGTTTCGGTCCATTAGAAGTACTTAAAGGCGTTGACTTTTCTGTCAATCAAGGTGAAGTTGTTTGTCTGATTGGAAAATCTGGTTCAGGTAAATCCACTTTACTTCGCTGTATTAACTTGTTAGAAACACCTGATAGTGGAATGATTCATGTATTTGGTGAAGATGTACTTTCCATAAAAGATGTTAATCAGTTCCGTAAACGTGTTGGTATGTGTTTCCAACAATTCAATCTCTTCGCAAATTATTCTGTAATTGATAACTGTATTATGCCACAGCTAAAAGTACTTAAAGTCTCTAAGCAAAAAGCTACAGAAACTGCACTATATTATCTTAAAAAAGTTGGCATGCACGAATTTGCAAATGCAGATGTTAGAAGATTATCTGGAGGACAAAAACAGCGTGTCGCAATAGCGCGTGCACTATGCATGCAACCAGAAATCATGTTGTTTGATGAACCTACTTCCGCATTAGATCCAGAAATGGTAAACGAAATTCTAGCAGTCATCAAACAGCTAGCAGAAGAAGGATTAACAATGATTCTTGTTACACACGAAATGAATTTTGCTAGAAATGTTGCGAATCGAGTAATCTTTATGGATAACGGTAAGATTGAAGAACAAGGAACTCCTGAAGAAATCTTTACAAATCCAAAGAGTGAACGTACTAAAGAGTTCTTAAATGCTGTTTTATAAATAACTAAAGGACTTGCATGCATGCAAGTCCTTTTCATTTGCTTATAACGCTGTATCGTCAATTCTATTGAGATGATTTTCTAGGTAAGTAATAATTTCCTTCAGTGTTCCCTCTTCAAACGGAACACGAATACCAGCTTCCTTTACAAGCTTTGTAAAAGATAACGTACCACCAAGTCTACATAACTTCTTATAGTCTTCCCAATATGTAGGATCCTTTTTATCCATACGGATGTAGAACTGCTGGGCACATACTTGCGCTAATGTGTAATCGATATAATAGAATGGGCTTTCGAAAATATGACCCTGTTGGTACCACCATGTACCTTCTTCCAAGATATCGCAACCTTCATAATCCTTATAAGGCATATACATCTTTTCTAATCTTCTCCAACATGCCTTACGCTCTGCTGGTGTCATCTCTGGATGTTCATATACTTCATGTTGATAGTGGTCTACTAATGCACCATATGGCAAGAATGTAATTGTACCAGTCATATGAGAGAACTTGTACTTTTCCGTTTCTTCTTTAAAGAATAATTCCATCCAAGGATACGCAAAGAATTCCATAGACATGGAATCAATCTCAGCACCTTCATTTGTTGGACATTTAACATCTATTAATTCAATCTGATCAGATAGATATGCTTGGAAAGCATGTCCTGCTTCATGTGTTAATACATCAACATCACCAGATGTTCCATTAAAGTTACTAAAGATAAATGGTACATCATACTCGTAGATTTCAGTTTCATAACCACCCATCTGTTTATTTGGGCGGCTTACAAGATCCCATAACTGATTAGAATTCATTACATCGATGAACTTTGCCAGTTTCAGGTGACATCTCATGATACATCTTCACTGCATACTCTACTAATTCATCTGCTGTACCATGAGGTTTTGCATTACCAGATTTAAAGGAGAATCCTAGGTCATAGTATGCAAGTTTATCATAGCCAATACGCTTTCTCTGCTTTTCAAATAAGCGAGCAGCAGCCGGTGTTACATAGTCAAGAATCTGCTTACGATATCCTGCAACCATCTCTGCGTTGTAGTCCAAACGATTCATACGATAATAACCTAATTGAATGTAATTATCATAGCCAAGTTCTTTCGCCATCTTATGACGTATCTTTACTAACTTATCATAGATTTCATCAAACTTAGCAGAATGTTCCTTAAACCAAGCCATCTTCGCTTCATAAGCTTTACGACGCACTTCACGGTCAGGTGTATCAACCTTAGCACTGATTTCAGAAAGGTTTAATACCTCACCATCAAATTCAATCTTTCGCAGAAGCCTTTAATTTTCCATACTCACTTGTCAGTTTGTTTTCTTCAATCATTAGTGGTACGATACGTGAATCAAATGACTTTAACGAACATTCGCTTAATTGAAAGTAAGTCGCTGGAATTTCCTTTAGTAATTCTTCCCTAAACGGTGCGTCTAATACTGCCTTAACAGCTTCATTTTCGATTTCGGAATATAGTGGACCTGTTTCATCCCAATAGTTATTTTCCGCATCATAAAATTCATCAGCTGTATTGATACTATGGCGAATGTTAACGAGTACAATCATTGTATATAAATGACGACGTAACTTGTTCATACGCCAGAATGCGTCTAGAAAATGTTGCAGCATCCTTCGCTTGTTTCATCTCTGAAACAAGTTCTTCCATCTTGGCCTTTGTTTCTTCAAAGTCAGGACGGGTATATTTCATATCATTAAATTTTGTCATATAAATAAGCCTCCATGACAGTATTTTAACACCGTTCAATAAACCTTGAAAGTCATACCATCTTTTACACGTAAAGTTCTTAACGATTCGTTAGATATACAATATTGGTTCGTATCTATACATTGAATGATTGGTTGATCTGATAATTGATATATACAACTGAAATCTTGATTCTTTAAAATAAATATCTGTTCTAAAAATATCCTGAAAATGATTGTCTAAATTAACTCTACATTCATATTCCTTTTTATAATTGGAAACTGAATGTAAATACATAAAAGTATCGTTATGACTCATGTCTATCACCCATTTGAAAGAAGCTACATTCAAGTAACTGTTGGTGCATCATTACCAAACCATAACCAGGTTTCTTTTTGGATACATTTTTTTCAGTTGTAGAAAAATAGTGCTTGTATTTCCTGCACGTTATCATTGCTTAAACTTATCTTAGAAGAAATAAGCGTTAAAATACGATACGGTATATTTACTACACTTTGATTTAATATTAACAAGTGAATATCATACTTTTGATTTGTTTCTAGTAGTTTAATTAGAAGTTCTTTATAGTAATCATTTCTGTAAAAAATATTGTTAAATCCGTAATTAACAAATATGAATCATTTCTATCTTCTAAACTTTTGAAATAACTCTTGTATCGTTTCTACTTCATCTGTATGAATAATATTTTTTTTCTTTTGCATTCTTACAAAAATAGATCATCAATCACAAATACCTGTTGGTTTCTTTCGTGAATTCGATATAACAAAAAGCTGAATTAAATTCTCTCTTTCTTGATATGATTTTCCAATAAACAAATAACTATGATGAAAGATTGAAATCTAAAATAAGTTTTGGTTGTTCAAATAAGTAGTAATCATCTATATAGCCGATGGATAATTCTGTATCAACATCGACTGGAAATAACGGCAAAGGATTTAACCATAATTGTTTAACTTTTTTAGGGTGTAATCTACGTATGAAATTTAACACTTGCGTTATCTGAGCTTGTTGATGCTTTTTGAAAGGAAGAAGTAGCTTCAATATTTCCTTCTTGGTCTAAAATTTCGATATGCCGAATCGATTCTTTCTTCGCATGTGCGTATCCTGCCATACCATATTGAATTCCTCCTGCATTGCATAAATAGAACTCACCTGGTTTTTGTAAGGAAGTGGCTCTAGGATCATGTAATACCTCCATCGAATCTTGTCTATCTGCGACACGCATGCATATACGGAAAGTTTGTATTTGCCCATATTTGATCATTTACAACACCTGCAGGTTTCTGTGTAGCAAGTATCAAATGTATACCAAGCGATCTTCCTACACGTGCAATAACAATCAGTTCCTCAAGAAATTCTGGTCTTTCTCTTTTTAGTTCAGCAAATTCATCTACTACAATTACAAGTTCAGCTAATGAAGGATATTCAGTATTTGATGTAATTGCTTTTCGATATGAATTTAAATTAATTACAGGATACCCAAACTGATTAGATACTTCTTTAAATAGTTTCTCACGATAGGAACAAATACTCTTTAATGCATGTAAAGAACGTTTCATATCTTCCACATCAAGATTTGAAAGATTGCCGCAGATATGTGGTAGTTCATGACCTTTTAAACATAATACAGAGCCAGCTCCACCACCTTTAAAATCGATTAATACAATTTGTAAGTCTTTAGGCGAAAATGAAATGGCTAGAGATAAAAGTAATGTTGTAATTAATTCACTCTTTCCACTACCTGTTGTACCTGCAATTAATCCATGTGGTCCATCCTTACATTCATGCAAATCAAAGTATATTGGTTGATGATATGCATCCTTCCCTAAACGTATTTGCATTGATTTTGTTATATCACTATGACACCATCTTTCACTAATATTTAATTCCTCAATCGTATCAACATCATACATTGAAAAGAAAGAATAATTGTTGTTAGTTGTATGATGATATTTAGGAAACAATGTTTGTTGAATATCAACTTTTATGAATTTATAGAAATCTTTACACCGATGTACTGTCTTTTGTTCATGGTCAAGAACAGTAACTTCATCTCCTTTTTCTACTCAGTAAATGTGTCATATGATAGTGATCAATAGTATCAAATGTAATCCATTCTTTAAATTCACTAAGATACTGCTTCGTAAAATTAAACAGTACTTTTATACCCATGAAGTTCTGTGTCTTTGCTTGTATATTTTGAATAGAAGAAGAAATACAACGTGAACCATTATGATAAATATGTGGTATCTTTTTTAACCAACTAAACTGAATAAAATCATTTGTATCAATCAAACAAGCAATTAATACATCTTGCGGTCGATAAGACATAGAAATATACCTAAGTACATCAAATGTAAATTCATTTAATTGATGTAAAAACGACATGATCACCACTTTGAAGTTTCAAAAAAATACGGTGCATCTAATGACCTTGCATAACTTAACAATGTCATTAAAATGTTGTTGAAATGAACTATCACTTTTTGAAATTGAAATGATTTTTCAAAAACATATTTAATAGCACCTTTTGCATAACCAATTGGAAGATAAATGCATTTTGGATATAACTGCAGTAGTAACTGATTATCATTTACATATAGTTTCTTAACGGAATTTAAATATGATTGATGAATACTATCTATATTTGATTTTAATTGTTCAAGGTAAGCTTCATAGTCTGTTTTACGTATGTGTATCTTTTTTTGATTTTCTTTTTTCTCATGTAGTTGTTGTAAAGGATTCCAAAGAATTGTACTTAGCAACATTACACTTGGAAGTAGAATCATTGGTAACATATCTAATATATCTCTACCATTCATATATCCACGATACATAGAGATAGATGCCCCACTCATGGATGCTAGACTCATTGTGATTGCTGGTCCTATAGAGAATATGACAGACCTTTTTTCATAGTGACTAATATGTTCAGGTTCATCTACTGTTAGTGTATATTCACTTTATTATCTCTGGTTGATAGATTGTTGTTCTATCTACGTATTGAATTGGAGATAACATAGTTGTCTTAGGAGTAAACTTACTTAAATGGCAACTCGTATTCGATGGATGGTTTACGATGATAAAATCTTCCTCAAATAGAATTCGTAGATAATATGTTTCTAGTAAATCTCCTGTTTTATATATCGCATTTATGGATACGCTTATGATTCATATATGCATGAATGGAAGAATTTACTTCGATTTCTTTTGTATCAAAATGTATTGTAATCGCATTTCGATCTAATAACTCTGTAGAAACAGTGATATCATTCATGACTGTACCAATCACTATTGTATCTTGATAAAGATATGACTTAAATTGGCTCCATCCTTGTAGTAAGGGTATGGCTGTAAACCGTATATCATGAATCATACACGATTGTTCATGTTGCAGCAGATAAGAAACACCATCTTCAACAACCTGTATTACAACACTATTTTCTTTTTGATATAACGTAAAATGAGAACCGAATACTGTATGTTCTACTCGATTCTCATCAACCAATATCAAGCATAGTTCATCTTTATATTCAGTATATAAAATCATTTCCGATTTATCTCAACGACCAATATATGACAATGCACGAGATGCTTTTTGTCTTTTGTTTGTATCACAATATCTGTACCACCTGATTTTTTTCCAATTACTTCACCCGCTGAACTAACTTCAGCGATATCTGTATTCTTACTTATATAAATTAAGTCTTCAACAGTATATCCTTCTGGTAGACCTGTCACTTGTATACGTGTACTAACCCCAACACCAGAAATTAATGAATAGTCTTTTAAAGTAATTCTCTTTTTCACTTGTATTGCTTCTACACTTGGTACTTTTTCTCTATCTTCGCAACTACAATGATCAACACTCATCCAGTTTTCATAGATAACTTTCCCCTTTGCAAACAAGGGTGCATTCGATTCACTAAGAATAGGAATATTTTTGCTAAACCCAAATCTTCCTGCTAAGCTATTACTACTATTCAGTTTTAAATTACACAGCCAATATGCATTTAGTTCTGTACATACTTTGATATCAGGATTTCCTTCAGATAACTCTTCCACAAGGTCTGGTTGCACATCAATATCAAATGGTTCTGCTTTCCCTTCTTCGTTATAGAGATATGTTTTAGTATGGAAATACCCTTTCGCACCTGCATCAATCTCTGCATCCATTATATTTGATTGAATGCATGTAATGCTAGGTTCGTACCAAGTGTAATACCTGTTTCAGCACGAATTGATGCGGTAGCTTTCTTACTATGATCAGAAATAATACGCATATTACCATTACGAATCTCACATCCCAAAACATGATTTTGTACAAATGATAATTCAGCTTTACCAGTCGCATATATGTTTAGATTCAGTTTCATTACAACAGATACCATAGGAGCATTTGGCATAGGAATCTTAACCGTACATAACGTAATCGTATCCGTTATAACTTCTTGTTTTGTTTGAAATATATTCTGTACTGTACTTATAAAATCTTTTGGATTTAGTTTTGAGAAATCTCCATATAACTCCTTATACATACCATTACGTAAACCAATATTCTCTGAAGTAGTAAAGTCTGCTTTCAAATAGCCGTATTGAATTCTATCTTCATCCTTGTCCCATTTATATTGAATATGTAGATTATCTAATGCCGCATTTGCATACAACAGTCCACCAACTTGCAATTGTTTAGAAACCTCTGCATGTAGAGAACTAGTAGTACCTTTTAGTGCTATTCGAAAGCCATTTATTTCGAATGTATGATTGATTAAGCTGGTTGACATTAAGGACAGAGAGTGACTTTGCTCTGTCCCTTCTTGAACTAAATTTCCATTTCCATCAACTATTTTTGCATGATTAAACTCTAAATCTGTACCACCTTGAATATCAAATTGTTCAATAACATCTTCCATATTCACTTGTTCTAAAGTTGTTAATATTCCTTGATTTGTATACTCACAATTTACTACACGATAGTATGTATCATCATATACGATATACATTCCATTTCTTATAGAAGAATCTGATTCAAATAATGCGGTTAATCCTTCTTCATCAAATTGTTTCGGCTCATCATCTGCAAACTTAACGTCATCTTTCAATTGAACTGTTGTTTGTGTATCTGTAAATTTTCGATTATTAACAATATCAATAACCTGTGCTAAATATCCAAAGCCTCTTCTTTTGAAATCTCATCTTTTGGACGAAAACGTTGTCGCTCATCAAGGCTCATCAAACCACTAGCAACGGCAGCCTTGACTTGATCTGGATAACTACAATCCTGTAAATCTTTAATAGCATCTGATGAACCCTCATGTGTTCTTGAGATAAGATTCATTAATGTGTACGCAACCATCTCTCTTGTTAATGTAGTTGAAGGGTTAAATGCTTTCGATGGGTTTAATAGTTCCCACTCAACAGATGATTGGACAACAGTAAAATATGGCGAATTAGAAGTTATATTTAAAAAATACGGTTCCTCTTGTTGATAGTAAGTGATGCCTGCTTGTGTAGTGAGTTCCGTTAGCCATTCTCCATTTGTCATTGTATCAGTCACCTTCTTTTTACATCCAACAAATGGAACTAACATACATAAGACAAGCAGTACGGCAAGCTTCCTAATACTGAATACCGGATGCATTTCCTGTAATCGTTGTTTCTAATGAATCATAACTAGAAACTGTAGTATCTAAAAACTTTGCATACGCATCAATGAGTACACGATACTTTTCGAAACGATTTGCAAATAATTGGAAACGATTGCGTATCTCCTCACCACCATCAGAAACCCAAGTACCATTTAATGATGTAATTTCTTTTTGCATTGCAGTTAAATCATCATACATCATTTGATTCGTTGAACGAAGTTTAGCAGCTGCATCACTTACTTCAGCTAATGAAATTTGAATATTACTCATTTTTCCCTCCTTTACATTCCTAGCATTCCAGCTTGACTCGTTAATTCATCTTGCGTATTACGATAACTACGCGCGCTATTACGTAAAAACTCAATATACTCCGTACATAAAATCGATAGTTGTTTAAAGTCTGACTGTAATGCAGAAAGTTTGGTTGTAAATGCTAGGTTATCTTTTCCTTGCCAACCAGCATTCATCGCATCTACAGCAGAAAATAATGTCGCAACATTCTTCAGATAGGAAGTGTTACGTTCCTCCATGCGCATGGCACACGCTTCTAATTGCATTGGTTCTACGGTAATCTTTCTCATAGTACCTCCTTTCACTTTCTATATAGTGAATCAAGGATATCGTTCCCCAAAATAAAAAGCAGAAGATTTCACCTCTGCTTAACAAACTATTCAGATTCTTTCTTTTCTTCTTGATGAATACGAGCAATAATTTCATCAATATGACGACCATTCATCTCTGTTTCATCAATGACAAACTTAACTCAGGTACACGACGAATTGTCATGCGCTTGGAAAGTTCTGAACGGATAAATCCTGCAGCACGGTTTAACGCACGTAAACCAGCTTGCATACGTGGATTCTGTCCTAAGAATGTTACAAATACCTTCGCATAACTATGGTCATTTGAAACCTGAACATCCGTAATTGTAACAAATCCAACATCAGGGATCCTTTTACACCAAACTGGATAATTTCAGAAATATTCTTACGAATAATTCCTTCCAGTCTTTTTTGTTTTACACTTACCATACTTTATCCTTCTAATGGTACTTCACGATCTTCGTATGCTTCGATTGTATCTCCAATCTTAACATCGTTATAATTCTCAATCGTTAGACCACAATCAAATCCAGATAGTACTTCCTTGGCATCATCCTTTGAATCTCTTAAGGGAAGCAAGTTTACCAGTGTAGATAACGATACCATCACGAATTAAGCGGATATTACAACGAGAAACAAGCTTACCATCTGTAACCATACAGCCAGCGATTGTACCAATCTTAGAAGCCTTATATGTTTCACGAATCTCTGCCTGTCCAATCACAACTTCCTTGTATACTGGCTCAAGCATACCCTTCATCGCAAGTTCCATTTCTTCTGTTGCCTTATAGATGATGTCATGCAAACGAATTTGTACGCCAGCTTCTTCAGCCTTCTTACGAATATTTGCATCAGGACGAACAGAGAAACCAATAATCATCGCATTCGATGCACTTGCAAGCATGATATCAGATTCTGTAATAGCACCAGCTGTAGCGTGAATAACATTCACACGTACACCAGATACATCTAACTTCTCCATAGAGGACTTTACAGCTTCTGCAGAACCTTGTACATCCGCCTTGATGATAACTGGAATTTCCTTTAAAAGTCACCAGATTCAATCTGTGATGATAAGTCTTCTAAGCTCATTGCACTTGTCTTACGACGGTCGGCATCAATCTTACGACGCTTACGTCTATCCGCAACTGCACGTGCTTCCTTTTCATTCTCATAAGAACGGAAGATATCACCAGCTTCTGGTACATCATTTAAACCAATAATCTCTACTGGGCGTGATGGACCTGCTGTCTTAAGTTCATTACCATTTTCATCTGTCATACGACGTACTTTACCAAAACATGTACCAACTACAACTGGATCACCATGTTTTAATGTACCATTCTGTACAAGCAATGTCGCAACTGGACCTCTGCCCTTATCAAGTTTTGCTTCAACAACTGTACCAGTTGCTGTACGGTTAGGGTTAGCCTTTAATTCCTTTACATCAGAAACAATTAAAATTGTTTCTAATAATTCATCAATACCATCACCCTTCTTCGCACTGGTATTGACAAAGATTGTATCGCCACCCCATTCTTCAGGCATGATTCCAAGTTCAGCCATTTCAGACTTAACGTGATCAGGATTTGCATCAGGCTTATCCATCTTGTTTACAGCAACAATAATTGGAACCCCAGCAGCCTTTGCATGGTCAATTGCCTCACGTGTCTGAGGCATAACACCGTCATCAGCCGCAACAACAATAACAGCTAAGTCAGTTACACTAGCACCACGTGCACGCATAGCAGTAAATGCTTCGTGTCCTGGAGTATCTAAGAAAGTAACCTTACGTCCATTGACTGTAACCTGGTACGCACCGATTGCCTGTGTAATACCACCAGCTTCGCCAGCAGCTACCTTAGAACGACGGATTGTATCCAATAGTGTTGTCTTACCATGGTCAACGTGACCCATGATCGTAACAACAGGTGGACGCTCCTGTAGATCTTCCGCAGAATCTTGTTCTTCATCTTCCAAGCTATCTGCTTCTCTTTCTTTCACCTTAACGGCTTCAATGTTGTAATTCATGCATACAAGTTCAACCATTTCATCTTCAAGTGCACTGTTGATGGTAACCATCTTACCTTCCATAAACAATGCTTTGATGAGCTCACTTGATTGACGATTTAATTTATCTGCTAATTCACCAACTGTAATACCATCACTGAATGTAATCTCTGTAATCTCTACTGGTTGTTTTGATTGATGATTGTCATTTTTGTTAAATGGTTTTTTCTTCGTATTGTTACGATTGTTGGAAACATTCTTCTTATTTGCAGGTTTGCGTTTTTGTTGGAACTGGCATTTATGTACCTCTCTTTCTTTGTTTGAGATTTGCATCTCGAAATACTGTATCGGTAACATCCCTTCCTTTCAAAATGGATACCACTACTTCATTGCTTTCGCAATTTCATCCCAGAATTCATCTGGAATCTTTTGTGATAATGCTTTTGCTAAAGCATTATTCTTCTTAGCAATTTCAATGACTGCTAAATCTTTCTTTAAATATGCACCATGACCATTTGTTCTACCTGTTGTATCAACAGCTAATGTACCCTCTGGTGTTCTAACAACACGGAGCAACTCCTTTTTAGGGAGCTGTTCTCCGGTTGCTACACATTTACGCATTGGAATTTTCTTAGGCATGCTTACATGTTTTCATCGTCATCGTAGTATTCTTCATACTCATCGTAGTCGATGTCATACTCCTTCTCTGCTTCAGATTCCTGTTGAGCTTCAATTTCAGCCAACTCTTCTTCACTATAGACAGGACGATTGTCAGCAACAAGCAAGTTCTTCTTGATTTGTTCTTCAAGATCCTTGTTTCTAACCTTGTACTCTTCTTCATCCTTCTTCTTTTTCTTCTTGTACTTAGAATCTGTATTCTTAGGCTTAGAAGAATCAACAAGTTTTTCAAAGTGTGAAACATAAGTAGCCTTCTTAGCTAGTTCCTCTAAGTCCGCATGCTTACGAGAAGCTTCTTTTTCTTCTGCAGTCTTTTCAACTACAACTGGCTTCTCCTCTTCAACTGTCTCTTCGACCACTTCAACCACAGGTTCTTCAGCAGGTGCTTCTTGATGTTCTTCTTCATCTGGCTGATTAGAAATCTCATCGATGATTGTATCGTTTACTCTTTCCATCATTTCTTCTGGGATATATTCTTCATCTTCATCGACAATAGCATCTGGATTTTCAGCTCTGAACTTAGCAATCGCCGCAAGTCTCTTTTCTTCTTCTTCCTTAGCAGCAGCCTTTTGACGTTCAACATCCTTAGCCTTCGCTTGCTCTGCAAGTTTTTGCTTCATCACTTCAGCCTGAGCGAGTAATTCATCATAATCCTTGCCCATATCTTCAAGTTCTTGACGTGTCTTAATATCAATCTTATGACCTGTTAATTTCACAGCTAAACGAGCATTCTTACCACGCTTACCAATCGCAAGAGACAATTGATCTTCGCTAACGATAACAAGCAGACTATTATCATCCTGTCCTGGTAGAACAGAGATGATTTCCGCAGGTGCTAACGCATTCTTAACTAGTTCTGTTATATCATCACTCCATTGGAAGATATCAATTTTTTCACCATGTAATTCATCGATAATCTTTTGAACACGAGAGCCACGAGGACCAATACATGAGCCAATTGGATCTACATCAGGATTATGTGAGAGAACAGCCATCTTTGTTCTTTCGCCAGCTTCACGAGCAATTGATTTAATTTCTACAACTCCCTGATAAATTTCAGGAACTTCCTTTTCAAATAAACGTTTAACAAGTGTTGCATCAGCACGTGATACTAATACCTGTGAACCCTTTGTTTCTTTTTGCACATCAGTAATTACAACACGAATACTTTGTCCTTCTGTTAGTTTTTCATGAGGAATCTCAGCTGACTTAGAAAGTAAAGCAACTGTCTTACCCAAACTAATTAAAGTGAACTTATCCTTAACTGATTCAACAGTACCGATAACCATCTCATCCTTCTGGTCAATGTATTCGTTATATACTGCAACCTTTTCAGCTTCACGAATCTTTTGACGGAATACATTCTTAGCTAAAGAAGCAGCAGCACGTGACATCGAAGTGATTTCCTTCTTTCTCACGAACTTGTCCACCTAACTCAGCGTTAGAATCAATCTTCTTAGCATCTTCTAATGAAATTTCTAATTCATCATCTTCCACTTCTTCAACAACGTTGTAGTACTGGTAGATATCAATCGTCTTACTCTTCTTATTGATTTCTGCCTTTACTTCGATATCCTGTAATTCAGAATCCTTCTTGAAATGCTTTCGCAACAGCTTCTGTTAATGCCTCTAATACGATATTTTCAGGTACGTTCTTGTCATCTTCCACACCGCGAATCGCATTTAGAAGTTGTGTGTATTTAATCTCCATGATTTCTCCTTATAATTTAATTGCTAATCTAGCAAAACAAATATTGTTCTTTTCAATCGTTGCAGTACGTTTTACCGCTTTATCACGATACTCTAATTCAATCGCTTCAGCACTAGCAGCACGAACAAATCCAGTAATCTCTACCATCTTCTTAAATGGTTCCTTGAGTTGTACATAGATGTATTCATCTACTAACTGTTCAAACTCAGCATAATCCTTAATCTCTCGCTCTGCACCAGGGCTACAGACTTCCAAACTATACTCTTCTTTAATTGGATCATACTTGTCCAAGACTACGCCAAGCTTTTCACTTACCTCTGCACAAATATCTAAGTCAATCGCATGTGCATCATTGTCAATTGCGACCTGTAATGTCTTTTCATTACTAAGCCAAACAATCTCGTAAAGTCGAACGTGGCATTCGTCAAATACTGGCTGAAATAATTCGATCAATTTATCAATGTTTTCCATATGCCTCCAGACATAACACAAGGAGAGCTTCCGCTCTCCTTATTTCGCTTACAATATACCCCATTTTAAAGGGATTTTCAAGCATATTCCTCTATAGAATAAGATTATTCCTCATTTTTTGTAAACATCCGTGCACAGGCCACTGCTTTTTGCCAACGCTCGTATAAATGGCTCACAGTAGATACATCCATCGTCGGTGTAAAAATATGACTATTACGTTCTCTCTTTAACTCTTCTAAATCATGCCAATACCCAACCGCAAGCCCCGCTAGATACGCTGCACCAAGTGCAGTTGACTCAACGTTTTCTGGACGCTCAATTGCACATTGCATAATATCACTTTGAAACTGCATCAGATAATCATTAGCAGATGCCCCACCATCTACACGTAATGACTGAATTGCAAATACCAGAATCTTCTTTCATCGCATCAAGAATATCTCTATTTTGATAGGCAATAGAATCTAATGTTGCTTTTGTCATATCCTCTTTACTTGTACCACGTGTAATGCCAAACATAGCACCCTTACAATCATTATCCCAATATGGCGCACCTAAGCCTACAAAAGCAGGAACTACAATCAATTCATGTTCTTCCTTTGCAGATAAAGCAAGTTTCTCCGACTCTTTTGCTGTCTTAAAAAACTTCAACTGATCACGTAACCACTGTACCGCACTACCAGCCACAAATACCGATCCTTCAAGTGCATAAGTGATTTTACCCTGATAACCCCAAGCAATTGTTGTAACCAAACCATGCTTACTTGGATGTGGTTTGTTACCAGTGTTCATTAGCATAAAACAACCAGTACCATAGGTATTCTTTACGCTGCCACGCTCAAAGCATTGTTGTCCAAATAAAGCAGCTTGTTGGTCACCGGCAGCGCCAGCAATCGGTACACGCTTACCAAAGAAATACTCAGAAGCAGTATATGCAAAAATACAACTACTATCTTTTACCTCAGGTAACATACACATTGGGATATTCAGAAGACCGCATAATTCCTCATCCCACTTCTTATCATAGATATTAAATAACATTGTTCTAGATGCATTACTGTAGTCCGTCACATGTGCTTTCATACCAGAAAGACACCAGATTAACCAAGTATCAATTGTACCAGCAAGTAACTCACCACTTTCTGCACGCTCTTGACCATTTTCAATATGATCTAAAATCCAGCGAATCTTTGTTGCAGAGAAATATGGATCTAGTTGAAGTCCTGTCTTTTGACGAATCATGCTTGCATGATTATTCTGTTTTAACTGATTACAGATTTCTGCAGTTTGACGAGATTGCCAAACGATTGCCTTATATACAGGAATACCTGATTTCTTATCCCATACAACCGTTGTTTCACGTTGGTTTGTAATGCCAATACCTTCAATCTGTTCCGGTTTGATATTGGCATCCAACATACTTTGCATCATACAAGACAATACAGATAACCATATCTCATTAGCATCATGTTCTACCCAACCTGGTTTAGGAAAATACTGTTGAAATTCCTTTTGTGCAGAAGAGACAACCTTAGCATCATGATTAAAGATAATCACTCGTGAACTAGTCGTCCCTTGATCAATCGACATAATATATTTTTCCATGCATATACCTCGTTATCATAGATATTAATGATATTTTTATATCTCAATTATAACGTATTAAAAAGGACTGCCAATATGATAGCAGTCCTAATCATGAATTACTTAGACTTTTTAGTTGTCTTTTTTGCAGGAGCTTTTTTAGCTACTGGCTTTTTCGCTACAGCCTTAGGAGCTGCTACTTTCTTAGTAACTTTCTTAACAACTGGTTTTTTCGCTACCGGTTTCTTAGCAACTGGCTTTGTAACCTTTTTAGTTGCAGGTTTTACTACCTTCTTAGAAGCAACTTTCTTTGTAGACTTCTTTGCTACAGGTTTAACTGTTTTTCTTAGCAGGAGCCTTCTTAGCCACTGGCTTAGCTACCTTCTTGGAAACTGTCTTTGTTGTTGCTTTCTTAGCTACTGGTTTCTTAGCAGCAACCTTCTTTGTAGCCTTCTTTTGCAACAGTTTTTTTCTTTGCTGCTGTCTTCTTTTGCTACAACAGAGGATTTTACATCAGCACGAATTGCAGCCTGAGCTGCTGCTAAACGAGCGATAGGAACGCGGTATGGTGAACAAGAAACATATGTTAATCCAACACGTTGGAAGAACTCAATACTTACAGGGTCACCACCATGTTCACCACAGACACCTAAGTGAATATCCTTACGTGTTGAACGGCCCTTTTCGCAAGCCATAGAGATGAGCTTACCAACACCATTTACATCTACGTGTGCGAATGGATCGTTATCGTAGATATGCTTGCTGTAGTAATCATCTAAGAACTTACCAGCATCATCACGTGAGAATCCGAATGTCATCTGTGTTAAGTCATTTGTACCGAAACTGAAGAATTCAGCTGTTTCTGCTAATTCATCAGCATTTAACGCAGCACGTGGAATCTCAATCATTGTACCGATCTTATAATCCTGCTTCACTCCAGCTTCCTTGATTACTTCGTCAGCAGTTGTACGAATAATCTGTGCAACATAATCAAGTTCCTTCTTTTCACCAACTAATGGAACCATGATTTCTGGAACTAACTTCCAACCACGGTGCTTCTTGTTGATGTTGATAGCAGCCTTGATAATTGCGCGTGTCTGCATGACACCAATCTCTGGATATGTAACGTCTAGACGGCATCCACGGTGACCCATCATTGGGTTAAACTCGTGTAAGTTAGCTGCTGCAGCCATCAAGTCTTCTACAGAGATTCCTAATGCCTTAGCAACTTCTAATGATTCTGCTTCAGCCTTTGGTAAGAATTCATGTAGAGGTGGGTCTAGTAAACGAATTGTAACACTTCTGCCACCCATTGCTTCGAAGATTCCTTCGAAGTCACCTTGCTGCATTGGTTCTAATTGCTTTAATGCAATCTGACGTTGTTCAACGTTTTGTGCAACTACCAATTCACGGATAGCCTTGATACGTTCTGGGGAATTGAAGAACATATGTTCTGTACGAACAAGACCAACACCCTCAGCACCAAAGCTTACTGCTCTTGCTGCATCTTCTGGTGTATCAGCATTTGTACGAATCTTCATTGTTCTACGTTCATCAGCCCATTGCATGAACTTCTTGAAGTTACCAGAAATTGTTGCTGGAACTGTCTTGATTTCTCCACGGTAAACTAAACCTGTAGAACCATCTAGAGAGATAATATCTCCATCCTTGAATACTTCACCCTTGACTGTGAATTGTAACTTAGCTTCGTTAACCTTAATATCTCCACAACCAGATACACAGCAAGCACCCATACCACGAGCTACTACAGCTGCGTGAGATGTCATACCACCACGTACTGTTAAGATACCTTCAGATACATGCATACCTTCGATATCTTCTGGTGATGTTTCTAGACGAACTAAGATAACCTTACGTCCCATTGTTGCCTTTGTCTTAGCTTCTTCTGCAGTAAATACGATTTCACCGCAAGCAGCACCTGGTGAGGCAGCTAAGCCCTTAGCAATTACATCATTCTTCTTTTTCTTTAAGTCATCTGCGTCAAACTGTGGATGGAGTAAGTCATCTAATTGCTTAGGATCTACCATGAGTAACGCTTGATCCTTCGTTACAAGACCTTCCTTCTCCATATCTACAGCAACCTTTAAAGCAGCTGCAGCTGTACGCTTTCGCATTACGTGTTTGTAACATGAATAGTTTTCCATGTTCAATTGTAAATTCCATATCTTGCATGTCATGGTAGTGCTTTTTCCAAACGTGCACAGATATCTGTGAAGTCCTTATATGCCTTTGGCATTACCTTCTTAAGTTCTGCAATTGGAGAAGGTGTACGAATACCCAGCAACAACGTCTTCACCTTGTGCGTTAATTAAGTATTCACCAAATAATTTTCTTTCACCTGTTGCAGGGTTACGAGTAAAGGCAACACCTGTTCCACAATCATCACCCATGTTACCGAATACCATGGTTTGAACGTTTACTGCTGTTCCCCAAGAACTTGGAATATCATTCATCTTACGATAGAAGATAGCACGATCATTATTCCATGAACGGAACACAGCTTCGATTGCACGTTCTAATTGTACTGTTGGATCCTGTGGGAAATCTTCCTTCAATTCTTTCTTATAGAAAGCTTTGAAACGATTTGTTAATTCGAACATATCCTCAGCATCTAATTCGATATCCTGAGTAACGCCCTTCTTTTCTTTAACTTCATCAATGATTTCTTCAAAACGTGATTTGGATAATCCCATTACAACATCAGAGAACATCTGTACGAAACGACGATAAGAGTCGTATGCAAATCTCTTGTTGCCAGACTTTTCTTCAACAACCTTAACAACTTCATCATTCATACCTAGGTTAAGAATTGTGTCCATCATACCTGGCATAGATGCACGTGCACCTGAACGTACAGAAACAAGTAAAGGATTCTCTAATCCACCTAATTTCTTACCTGTTGCCTTCTGTAGCATTTCAACATGCTTGTGAATTTCGTCCATGATATTCTTATTGATTTTCTTACCATCTGCGTAATATGCATTGCACGCTTCAGTTGTGATGGTAAATCCATCCGGTACTGGCATACCTAAAATGCTCATTTCAGCAAGGTTAGCACCTTTACCACCGAGCAGTTCACGCATGGAACCATTACCTTCAGAAAACTTATAAACATACTTTTTAGTAGCCATTATAGCCTCCCTTTATCTACTGTTTGATTATAAAGCAACCGGTTACATTTCTCAATACATACAAGTCACTTTTGTTAGATTATCCAATAAATTAACTAGATATTTTCCATGCGTGCATGAAATCAAAAAAGACGATATCTTATCGATACCGTCTAAACCAATTTCTATTTTACATACTTTTTAATGAAGTCAAAGAATCGTGAAAGTATTGTGGATCACTTGTTAAATTACCAAAGCCACCCTGTTCTGAAACATACATCTCTTTCTTACTTGCACAAGAATAATAGTTATCATACGCATGACTAATTGGAACAACGCGATCTTGCAAACCATGTAGGAATAACATCGGAGTTACAGCGTTTCTTAACTGACGTTGTGTACTGATATCATTGAGACTAAAATGCAATACTTGTCTTACATAGAAGTCAACTGATGGCATTACAAACTTACCATTGAACTTTAGTGATATCTTGAACTTTTGTTTGGATGATATCTTTAGATTTCTTTATATCCACCTTCTGCGATTGCACACTTTACATTACGTGGTAAATAATCACCAACCGCATTCATGACAGAAGCTGCACCTACGTTCATACCAAATAATACAATCTCTGCTAGTGGATCAAGATTGACTAAGTAGTTAATCCAACTAATTAAGTCATAATGTTCACACCAACCAAGACCAGTGTACTTACCTTCAGACATTCCATAACCACGAGCATCCGGTGCTAAGATATTGAAACCACGATGGTCAGCCTCCCACATGTGTTCTAATAACGTTCCACTATAAGACGCAATTCCATGTTGGATGATAATCCACTTATGAGAATCCTCTTGATTCACGATACGTAATGCATGTAGTTTTAACCCATCATAAGAATCAATGAAATCATCGAAACGATTACTATGTGCAAACCACTCATTTCTTTCCATCTGTAATAATGGTAACTGCATTGATGAACCACATTTTTGTAAAAATCTACTATTTTGTAAATCAAACGCATTGCGGAATACATAGTATCCAGCTCCTGCATATGCACTTGCACCAGCGACAGCAGTAACACCTAATACTTTTAATAGCGTATGCTTGTTTTCTTTATTTGACATACTGCACCTCCGTCAATCATGAATTGTTATCATGATTATAACATGTCCACTACTTTTTCAATACATTTAAGCGCTCTTCAATAACAGCGTATTGTTTCTGATATGCTTCGAGTTTTTGCTTTTCATTTTCAATCTTTGCTGCTGGAGCCTTCGCGATAAATCCTTGGTTAGAAAGAATACCTGTAGAACGTGCAATCTCAGACTTAAGTCTTTCAATCTCTGCTTCAAGCTTCTTGATTTCTTCTTCTGGATTACTTAATTCGCTAGATGGAATATATAAGCTACCACCTTGAATTGCCTCAACTGTTAAGTCACCTTCAAGTGTATCTTGCCACTGTGCCTTTGCAAGTTTCATGATAATTGCTGACATCGCTTCATCTGCCTTAATTGTGTTACCATCAAGATCCTTTAATGCGATATGAATTAATGTTGATGGCTTCAAATCATTTACAATCTTAACTTCACGAATCTTTTGAATTGCAGAGATTACTCTTGCCATCGCTGTTAAATCACAAGTAGTTACATTTTCAATTACAGTTGGCCAAGATTCTAAGTTGATACTTTCCTTAGCACCTGGTAATAAATCATAAATCTCTTCTGTTACAAATGGCATAAATGGTTGTAATAAACCAACAATAGCCTTTAAGCATACGTACAATGTTGATTGTGCAGCACGTTTAGCTACTTCATCTGTACCATTTAATGCCGTCTTGCTCATCTCAACATACCAACTACAGAAGTCATCCCATACAAAGGAATATAGTTCATTACCAACTAAGGCAAACTCATACTTCTCCATGTTTTCAGTAACATGTGTAATTGTCTCGTTAAGACGATTGATAATCCATGAATCCGCAAGTGATAGATTTGTTAAATCAACATCTTCGAGCTTCATTCCTTCAGGAAGATTCATGAATACAAATCTAGACGCATTCCAAATCTTGTTGATAAAGTTACCAGCTGCTTCAACCTTCTCAGGGATATAACGCATATCCTGTCCTGGGGTTGAATTTGTTGTTAAGAAGAAACGTAATGCATCGATACCATACTCTTCAATTACCTTCATTGGGTCAATACCATTACCAAGTGACTTCGACATCTTACGACCTTGTGCATCACGCAATAAACCATGAATGAGTACATCTTTAAATGGACGATTCTTTGTAAAGTGTCTTGCTTGGAATGCCATACGTGCAACCCAGAAGAAGATGATATCGTACCCTGTAACCATTGTATTGGTTGGATAATAACGTTCTAGATCTGTAGTATCTTCTGGCCAACCTAATGTCGCAAATGGCCATAGAGCACTGGAGAACCATGTATCAAGTACATCTTCATCCTGTACCCAGTTTGTTGTATCTTCTGGATCAGATTCTCCTACATATGTTTCACCAGTTACAGTGTTGTACCATGCAGGAATGCGATGGCCCCACCACAATTGACGAGAGATACACCAGTCTTCAATATTCTCTAACCAACCATTGAATGTCTTTTCAAAACGTTCAGGATAGAAGTTAATCTTTGTCTCTTCATCCGCTTGATACTTCAACACATCTTCAGCAAGGGGCTTCATCTTAACAAACCACTGTTGTGATAGATATTGTTCAACAACGCAATGTGTACGTTCAGAGTGTGCTACGTTATGTGTTATCTCTTCAATCTTCACTAGGTTTCCTTCAGCTTCGATTTGTTTCACAAGAGCTTCACGTGCTACGTAACGGTCCATTCCTTCATACTGACCACAGAGTTCATTCATTGTACCATCTGGATTCATACAGATTGGCTTTTCTAAATGATGTCTTTCCGCAATCGCAAAGTCGTTAGGATCGTGTGCTGGTGTACACTTCATCGCACCAGTACCAAAACCAATCTCTACATAGTCATCACCGATAATAGGTAACTCCTGTCCATTTGCTGGGTTTGTTGTATGTTTTCCAATCAAGTGATTCAGTGTTTCATCGTTAGGGTTTACAACAACACAAACATCACCAAACATTGTTTCAGGACGTGTTGTCGCAACAACGAACTCTTCACCAGTTTCCTTTACAACATATTTGAAGTGATACATCTTACCTGGATCATCTTGATAATATACTTCAATATTACTTAATGCAGTACGTGCTTCAGGATCCCAGTTAATGATACGCCATCCACGATAGATTAAACCTTCATTGTAGAGTTTAACAAATACATGACGAACTGCATCGTTAAAACCATCGTCCATTGTAAAACGCTCACGACTATAGTCTAATGAATTTCCAAGTTTACCCCATTGTGTACGGATTGTTTTAGCATATTCTGCCTTCCACTCCCACGCACGTTCTAAAAACTTCTCACGTCCTAAATCATAGCGAGAAATACCTTCACTCTTTAAGCGTGCATCAACCTTTGCCTGTGTCGCAATACCCGCATGATCCATACCAGGTAAAAACAACATATCATAACCCTGCATACGCTTATAACGCGCAATAATATCCTGTAATGTATTATCCCAAGCGTGACCGATATGTAAAATACCAGTAACGTTTGGTGGAGGAATCACAATTGTAAATGGATCTTTCGATTTATCACCTGCAGTGAAATATCCTTTCTCAATCCATCGGTTGTATTTGCCTTCTTCTACAGCTTTGTGATCGTACTTTTGTGCTAGATTCTTTTCCATATAACCTTCTCCTTAAACATAAAAAAACGTCCTATGCATAGGACGTGTATAAACGTGGTACCACCTTTGCTTACTTCTCAAATAGCGTAACGTGCATCACTACGGTATCTTCTACTACTAGTTCAAAGACACAGCTCCAAGACTACTTCATATTTTCGTTTTATCTGTTTCCACCAATCACAGACTCTCTATCAAAACAGCCAATATTACTACTTCTCTTCTTTGCTTTGGTTAGATTATACCATTGTATTCATCATTTTCAACAAAATAGCTTAATGAATTATGTTAGATTATAAATATATATTATTCAACTTTTTCTCATCCTTGTAGTTTACTTTGATAATTTCCTTGTCATCAATACATATCTCTTCGTGAGCAAAGATATGCTAACAAGACATATTATGTTGATTTTTAGAAAATATATTGTGATTAAAAATAATCCTGTTACTCACCAAACTCTTTTTATCCAATCACCAAAAGATATCAATTGATATCCTTGGAACACTAACGTCCCTTCCATACCAATATTTACAACATTATAGATAAACACACTTACTTCAAAAATTCTTTTTCTCCTTTTTCTGTCATAAAAACCAATTCATATAAATCCTCTGGAGTTGGAATTTTCCCTGGAACAGCAAAATACTCACTCACTTTTTTTATCAATTAATTTTGCAAAAACCGATTCTCTTTTATATTTATTCTTTGTGTATCTAAGCATATTCATCGCCTCCTGAAACACACTACCTTTTTGTTTATTATAAACTAAAAATTGTGAACTTTAAAGCAAAATTAGACTCTACAGCGTGCACATACTTACTTTTGATATAAACTGTTCGTTCGATGAAGATGAAATAAAAAATGGATAAAACTTTCATCATACGGTATAAACTTCTTTGAACCAACCATATCTAAGATTTCATCAATACTTGCCCATTTTACTGCCTGTACTTCTTCATACTGAAGTATTAGATTCGAAATATCAATCTCTTTTTCTAAAATATAAATATCATCAAAACCTTCACTAAAATACTTTGTAATAACAGGTGGTATATTTTCTAAATCAATCTTTAATCCAAGTTCTTCAGCAACTTCTCGCGTTGCTGCCTGACGACTATTTTCACCAATCATAGCAGAACCACCAACTGTTACATCCCACATATTAGGCCATCCCTCTTTAAAGGACTGTCTTTGTTGAATCAACATTTGGTTTTTTGCATTAAAGATACATACATGTACAACTAAATGATAAAGATCTTTTCGGAATATCATCTCCACGTGTTATTACATGATTTGTCTTTTTCGCGATCAGTGTATATAAATCCCACTTTTTCCATAATAATCCTCCTTTCTATTATCAAAAAATCCGTTTGACCGGATTATAAACGAATAATTGATTTTACAATTGGTAGTCGCATTACAAATGCCGTAACTCTACGATCAGCTTCAAAGAAGAGAATATAGATAATCAGTTTGATATATGGATGTAAACTCAAGAATCCATTTATGATACTAAACAAGAATACAAAAAAACCATATATATCGCAATATATACAGCAAATGTCATCAAGAAGTAAGCAACCTGATTCATACGTAAATTTCGTTGTTCATCTTTTCTACTCATATAGGTATTTTATTCAAAACAAGTAATGATTTCAACTATCAAAAATGGAAGATACATAACGTATCTTCCAAAATCTTAATAGTGAATGTATTCGAATCTTGATGGATTAGAGATAACACGTGAGTATGGCTGACCATTACGGCTTGCACCACATTCAGATGTAATAACAGAACCATCAGTTGTAATACCCTCTACGATTGCAACGTGACCATAGTAACCATCTGAACCTTCTTGCCCAGCCGCAAATACCATGACGTCACCAACCATCGGTGTATTAGAAACAGAATATCCTAAACTACGAGCTGTATTTGCCCATTGATTACCATTACCCATCAAACTACCAGCAGTTAAGCCTAACTGATGACGACGGATATATACCCACCATGTACATTGGCTAAATGAGTAATTATTACCAGTATCACCAGTTTCATGATCCGTAATTAATCCCGCTTTTGCATAAGCCTTCCAAGCTTCATCGGCATCCGCAAGTAATTGCGCAGAACTGATAAATGCACTAGAATTCGAACTATTTTCAAGCGCTTGTTTCGCAGCTTGAATCTTTTCATTTTCCTTTGCTTTACGCTCTTCTTCAATCTTGTTATCAATCACTTCTTGCGGAGTCTTTACTGTAACATTCAACTGTGCAAATGACTTATTACCAGTTGTATCTACAACAGTATATAAAACTGTATAGTTACCATCTGTTGACATATCTACGTTTACCAGTAATTGTTAATGCTGGTAAAACACCAGAATCATCATTGATATATGAAATGTAGTTGGAAGCATTCCAAGTATCACCATTGTTAACAGTAACAGAATCAGACTTCAATTTTATAACAGGAGCAGTACTTGTTACAACCTTAATCAATACCTTTTGGATAAAGGAATATCCCAGTGTCTTATCATCAGTATCTTTATTGACTAAAGTTACACGCGCAGTTGCCTGTTGAATACCTGTAAGGTTACGATCAAAGCCTTCTAATATTAACTTTGTTTTGCCCATATCGATATTCTTATAATCCATATCTGTTAGAGACTGACTTCTTTCCTGTAAGATAGAATGCTTGATTGTCTCTTGTGGATTTAAATCAGCAGAGCTAACTTCGATGACCGGTAAAACTTCTGTATCGATTGTTGGAGCCGTGTTATCCGCATATACATGTTGTACAGAAGCATATCCACCAAATAATACTGTGGCGATATACGCTGCCGCAACAAGACTTGTTTTCTTATTTTTCTTTTTAAACATATCATTATTTTATATGATTCATTGCATTCTTTGCAAGAAATCGGTAATTTTTCACATAAAATTCACGTATTTTCAGGCCTTTTTACATAAAAAAGCACACATTTAAGTCATGTGTACTTAATAAATTCTTAAAACAATGTATCGGTATGTGTAATATGCAAATGCTCGTAAGCCTTCTCTGTTACCACACGACCACGACTAGTACGATTCACAAAGCCTATCTGTATGAGATATGGTTCATACACATCTTCCAGTGTTGTTGTCTCTTCTGATATTGCATTCGCAAGAGATTCAAGACCTACTGGACCACCATGGAAACGTTCAATAATTCCACGTAAGTAACGAATATCGACTTCATCTAAACCAAGGGAATCCACCTTTAAACGGTCTAGTGCAGTTTGAGCAATATCCCTTAGAGATATGACCATCGTTAAGCACTTGTGCAAAATCACGGATACGACGTAACAAACGATTGGCAATACGTGGTGTGCCACGAGAACGACGTGCAATCTCATCCACTGCAGCAGTATGAATTGGTGCGTTCAATACACGTGCTGTACGACTAACGATAGAACATAACTGATCTTGATTATAGTACTCAAGTTTCGCTACGATACCAAAACGATCTCTTAGTGGCGCTGATAAATCACCAGCACGAGTCGTCGCACCAACAAGAGTAAATGGAGGTAGATCCAAGCGAACACTTCTTCCGCCTGCTCCATTTTCGCCACCAACCATAATATCTAATTCAAAGTCCTCCATCGCAGGATATAAAACTTCTTCTACCTGTTTTGGTAAACGATGAATCTCATCAATAAATAATACATCTCCTGGCTCTAATACCGACAATATCGCTGCTAAATCACCTGCTTTTGTAATGGATGGACCAGAAGCCACTCTAACCTTAGAGTGCATCTCGTTGGCTAGAATAAACGAAAGTGTAGTCTTACCTAATCCTGGAGGACCATACAAAAGAACATGATCTAAAGATTCATTTCTCTGTAAAGCCGCCTGAATATAGATACGTAAGTTTTCTTTTAGCGTATCTTGGCCTATATATTCATCAAGTGTCTGTGGGCGAAGACTTTCTTCATCATCACCCATTTCTGCATTTGCAGATAACAAACGATCACTCTCTTCCATATGCCTCCTTTACTTCTGTTTAACTAAGAATTGTAATCCGAGTTTTCAAATACTTCTCGGTTGTTAATCCAGGGTTTTCACTCATCATATTTGCGACTGCAGATAATTCTCCCTGTTTATAGCCTAAATTCTTTAAACCTTCTAATGCTTCACGAATTTCCGCAGGATAAGAAACTGTATCTTGTTTTGGTGATGATGTAGGTACAGCAACTAACTTGCCCTTTAAATCTAATACAATCTGACTTGCGGACTTCGCCCCAATACCAGGCATCTTCTTTAATAGAGTTACATCACCAGATTCAATCGCAGAAACGATAGACTGATAACCACACTTTGCTTAGCATACCTCATCGCTGTCTTTAGGTCCATAGTCCCTTAACTGAGATAAGCTTTAAGAATAATGCTTTTTCATCTTGGCTTTCAAAACCAAATAAACTCATATCATTTTCCGTAATATGAAGATATGTATAGATAAATACTTCATCGTTTAGATGTAAGTTTTCAGGATGTGGATATGCCATCTGATAGCCAATATCATGACAATCGACCACAACCCAATCAGCACCATATGAAGCCACTTTTCCTTTTACAAACGCTATCATATCACTCACTCTTTATAATCCATGATAAAAGTATTTACGATAACTTGATCACCATCACGTGCACCAGCTTCATAAAGTGCCTTATCAACACCCATCTTCTGTAGTGTCATCGCAAACTGATATGTTTCTTCTTCCTTATCGAAAGTCAACTGTATCAAATAAACGATCAATCTTTTCAGAGTCAACCTTAAATCTACCTGGACCAAGTTTTACAATCTTAAAGTCTGGTTTCTTAGGTTCATAACGATATACAACAGTCTCTTCTGTACTTTCAGGAGTTTCCATCTCAACCTCACGAGCTTTATCAATTTCCGCAAGTGCTGCATAGAGAACCTCATCTAAACCTTTATGTTCTAATGTACTTGTTTCATAGACTTTAATATCTGGATACTTCTTTTTAAACTCCTCCAAATACATGTGTGCATATTCGTCATCCATCTTATTTGCGACCACAATCTGAGGACGCTTTTCAAGTGCTAAATCATAGGTAGCTAACTCCTTATTGATGATTTCATAATCTTCAACAGGATTACGCTCCGCACCAGACATATCAATGACGTGAATCAATACACGACAACGTTTGATATGACGTAAGAACTCATGTCCTAAACCCTTGCCTTCACCAGCGCCTTCAATTAAACCTGGCATATCCGCTAGTACAAAACTACGACCGTTTGGCATCTGTACAACACCAATATTTGGTTCCAGTGTTGTAAAAGGATATGCAGCAATCTGTGGATTCGCTCTTGTTACAACGGATAAAGAATGTTGACTTACCAACAGATGGGAAAACCAATAAGACCAGCATCCGCCAAAAGACGTAATTCTACCTGAACATCTAAGCTTTCACCAACTTCACCTGGTTGCGCATATTCAGGAGCATCATTTCTCGAAGTAGCGAAGTGCATATTCCCTAGACCACCCTTACCACCACGAGCAATCAATACCTTTTGTCCTGGTTTTGTAAGGTCAGCTAAAAGATCACCATTAGCCGCATTACGAATCATCGTTCCCAAGTGGAACAGGCACAATGATGTCATCTCCCTGATTTACCATGCATCTTTTTGATTAATCCTGGCATACCATTGCCAGCCTTAATCTTACGTGTAAACTTTAGCTTCATTAAAGTTGTTTCATTGGTATCAACAGCGAACCAAATATCGCCACCTTTACCGCCATCACCACCAAAAGGTCCACCATTTGCGTAGAACTTCTCATGGCGCCAAGCAACACAACCTCTGCCACCGTCACCTGCTTTTTACATGTAGTTTTACCAAGTCAATCATCAAAGGAATCTCCTTTCCTTTAAAAAAAGCTCCTGAACCTGTCAGGAGCATTCCATACTGTTTAAATTAAGCTTCTTGAGGATAAACAGAAACCTGCTTCTTATCCTTGCCAAGACGCTCATACTTAACGATACCTGCAGCTGTTGCAAACAATGTATCATCTCCACCGCGCATAACATTCTTGCCTGGGTAGATCTTTTGTGCCTCTCTGACGATAGATGATAGAGCCAGCGTTTGTATACTGACCATCAGCCTTCTTGGCACCTAATCTTCTGCCGGCAGAATCACGGCCGTTCTTTGTGGAAGATACACCCTTCTTACTTGCAAAGAACTGAATATCCAGTGTGAACTTCATAGTATTTACACCTCCATTTTTTTAATTTTTAATAAAATCGTTGATTCTGTTGTTGAACCGTCTTTAATTGAATAATACCTGCAGATAGTAATAAATCACTTTCTGCTGTAGGATTATCAACTTTAACTTGAATCAGATTATCACCAACTGTCATATTCTTAACATCAGTTAATTCATCTAATGCATTCAACAACCCGAATGTAATACCGCTAACTGCTGCACATACCAAATCTTTACCACTCTCAGCAGAACCAGCGTGACCGCTAATTTCTAATGAAGTAATGTGATTATCATGCTGCGTATAACGGATATCAATCATGAGACTTAAGCCTCGATAGCTTCAACTGTCAACTTTGTATATGGTTGACGGTGACCCTGCTTACGACGAGTAGAGCCCTTCTTAGCCTTATACTTGAAGATATGGATCTTCTTTTCCTTGCCTTGCTTTACAACCTTGCAAGTAACCTTAGCACCCTCTACATATGGAGTACCAATCTTTGTAGCTGCGTCACTAACAAGAACTACCTTGTCGATAACGACTGTGCTTTCTGGTTCAACATCTAACTTTTCAACGAAGATAGACTGACCTACTTCAACCTTAAGTTGCTTTCCGCCTGTTTCGATAATTGCGTACAATTTGAACACCTCCTGACATTTATCATAAGACGCGCCATCAAGGGGACTTACGTACTTAACCCTTTCCTGAGCGGTTACAGACCTCGACAAGAGGGCTGATAACATAGATATACTACATGTAAAGTCCCTTTACGTCAATGATTTCTACTAAATTAACAACTTCAACTTTTATTATTTGTGTCGTTTATTTGTGATGTTTGCCCCTTGCTGAACAATAAGTCTTCTCTCTTTGAGAAAATTAACATTAAAATAAACATAAATGCTGCGTAAATTACTAGCCACATCACAAAGCGCATCCAACCATTTCGAAAGGATGAAAATAGGTAATAAATCAAATGGGATACCATAAACGCAAAATATATACTTCTTTTTCGAGATACGATAAAGTTTAGGTAAAATTACCCATAAGATAATTAGAATCGTATTGCTAAAATTAGTAATATCAATATCTCTCATATCTTTCCCTCATTATAGTTAAAATCTTTTGTAAGTTAATTATACCAAAAGAAAATAGGTACTTCATTACAGAAATACCTATCGATCTTCATTTATTTTAAAGCTGCGTAAATACGCTTCACGTATTTCATACGCTCATTTTCTGCACAGTTAAAGAGTGATGTGAATAATGCAAAAATCTTTAACTTCGCTTTTGTGTTATATGTATCATCTTTTTCAACTTTGACGATTGTTACGTTTGCGATATCCAATAGTTCTTGTTCATCCATTGTCGCACAATGTTGCATCTTTTCATTGAATTCATTGCGAATATCTTGATTATGCTTTGCCATAGTTTCACCTCTCTATAAGAAATCTTCTTCTTTTTTCACTGCTTGTACATTCACAGTTTCTAGTGTATCTACCGCCTGTTGTAATAGTGTTTCATAATCAAATTTTGATTCATAGTAAACACTCTTATCAACAGATGGTTTTGTGACCGGGTTCTTTGGATCAAAGATTGTACAGCAATCCTCAAACGGTAAAATAGATGTTTCATAAGTTCCTATCTTACGTGCCAATTCAATAATTTCAATCTTGTCATAACATACAAGCGGTCTTAGGATTGGCATATTCGTAACTGTATTAATGCAGTTGATACTCTCTAGTGTTTGGCTAGCTACCTGTCCGACACTTTCACCTGTGCCGATGGCTAGACATCCATACTTCTTAGAAATCATATCTGCTAAGCGGAACATCATACGACGCATTAGCGTAACTGCATATGGGTCTCCTGCATGTTTATAGATTTCAAGCTGTAATTGTGTAAAGTTAACAATATGTACTTTCATGTGACCTTGGTATTCACTCACTTGTGAAGCAAGCTCTAACACTTTATTCTTTGCATTTTCACTTGTATATGGAGGAGATGCAAAGTGTACTGCTTCTACATGTAGTCCACGCTTCATTAACTGGGACGCTGCTACTGGTGAATCGATACCACCGGATAACATTAATAACACCTTGCCATTGATACCCGCTGGATATCCTCCAGCACCAGGAATCTTACTAGATGTAATGTAGGTTTCGTTACTATGAATTTCAACACGAATTGCTAATTCAGGATCATGTACATCAACCTTCAGGTCCGTATTTCGTAGAATCTCTCCAGCAACCTCTCGATTTACACCATCACTCTTAAGTGGGAAACTCTTGTCATGACGTTTCGTAATCATCTTAAATGTCTTCTTATCACTTTCCTTAGCGATTCGAACACATGCTTGCTTGATATCTTCTAAATTACTATTCACCTTTCTGTAAAGGAGAATGAACTAATTCCAAATACCTTCTTTAATTTGGTTTCAATTTCTGCTGGGTCTTCATCCGTTAATTTAATGTAAATACGATCGTATGTTTTACGATACGTTAGCGCAGGATAATCCCGCAACATATATTTAATATTTGTGAAGAGTCTAGTAATAAAGTCTCTTCGATTTTTACCCTTTGTGCTTAATTCACCATAGCGAATCAAGACTGTATCATACTTAACCATATTGCGAAATAATCTCCTTTAATGAATCTATAAATAAAGCAATCTCTTCTTCTGTATTATGATACGTTAAACTAATACGAATACAAGAGCTTGCACGTCTGGAAGAATAACCCATAGCACTTAATACATAACTTGGATCATCGGATTTAGATGCACAAGTACTTCTTGCGCTCACCATAAATCCTTTTTTATTTAATGCATTCTGCATAACTTCACTTGGAATCTTCTCGTATGAAAAGTTAACAACACTATTGACTGCATCACTTGGTTGATTCATTAAAACACCAGGTATTGTAGATAAACCCTTCAATAATGAATGTTGTAGGTTGTAATGTAATCATGATACTTCTTACCATTTTCTAGCGCGAAGCGTAAAGTTTTAGCGAATACCATGTTTACACAAGCATTCGAAGTACCCCCACGAATACCATATTCTTGTTCACCACCATTGATCAGTGGCACAAATGGTACATGTACCTTCTTAACAAGAATACCACTACCCTTTAAACCTTCCAGTTTATGTGCAGAGATAGATGCTAGATCAATGTTTTTAAAATCTACATCAACTTTACCAATTGCCTGTGTCATATCAACATGCATATAAGCATGTGTATGTTTTTTAACATAATTTGCAATCTCATCAATTGGATTAATGGAACCCACTTCATTATTGACTGCCATGATACTAACGATTGCCGTATCGTCAGATACTGCATCTTTCACTTGTTGTAAGGAAACCTTTCCACTAGCATCAACCGGTAAATATGTAACACGATAACCAAATACCTGTTCCATTTGTAAACATGCATTCAAGATAGAAGAATGTTCTACATTCGTTGTGACGATATGTTTCTTGCCAGGTTGGGCAAAACATACACCTTTGATTGCGGAAGAGTTTGCTTCCGAAGATCCTGAGGTAAAGATAATGTCTTCGCTGTTTACACCCAAAAGCCCGGCTATTGCACTCCGGGCCTTTCCATCATTCGACTGATTTCGCTGCCTTCATCATATAGAGACTCACTATTGACGTAATACTTATCTAATAAAGATTTATAGGTTTGTAATACATCTGGGTGAACCGCTGTAGTAGAAGCGCCATCAAAATACACTCTACGCTGCACTCTTCGCATTCTCCTTGATCATGGATTCGTAGTTACCAGGGTGAATCTTTTCAATCGTAGCGATTGCTGTTGTTAATGCTTGTGTATATTCACCATTGCGGAAACTTAACTCACTACGTGTTAACTCAGAATCGATATCTGCGTAAGTAGAACGATAACGGTTACCAAATACAATCGTATTTTCAACCATCATTACTGTACCAACAACGTTATTTACATTGTTATAAAGCTTATAGATAAAGTCTAACGCCTCTTGTAATGTTCCATTTAATAACTGCATATTTAATGGAACTTCTTCCATCAAGTTATCTAAACGATGGATATAGTCATTTGCACGACGCATATCGTCTTCATAAGCTTCTGAAATATTTGGAAGCTGTACTTACGAATCTTAACTTGCATCTGATTCATAACAATCTGCAACTTCACTAGTTGCTTCTTACAACGTTCTTCATCACCAGAAGCAGCTTCAATACGTGTGCGAATATTCTTAAATTCTGTATTGCATGCAACAATTTCTTCATTCAATTCCTTCAAGGAACCAACAACTGTACTAGCAGGAACTTGATAGTTACGTACACTATCCATTACTACAGGCATCTTCGTTTCAAGTTCTTGTAAGCGAGCCGTCTGTTCTGCAAGTTTTTCTTCTAAATCCGCAAAGCCAAAACGTGATGATGATTTCGCAAATGCTTCTTTTACATAAGCCGCATTCTTATCTGCTTCATCCGCAAGTGCTGTAGATTCCTTTGATAATTCTTGAATCGCATCAAAGCTCTCGCCTTCTTGTTTTACAGCTTGATCCATCTCACGAAGTTTTGCCTTCATTGTATCTAGCGTTTCACGAACACCTAATGTAGATCCTGTCTTTAATTGCTTTAAGGATTCACGTAAAGACTCCGTCATCTGATTTAGGTTTTCTTCTACATTTAAGTGCTTTAGATAAACACCACGATTACGGTTATGAATATAATCCTTGTGAAGAACTTCAGCCATGTTAGGAATGACACCCTTGGCATCTTCCAATAAAGAAGGCATATTTTCAATCATTTCTTCGAGTTCTGCCATGACTGCTTTGATACTTACAAGTTCACGATTTGCCTTATCAAAATCACTGGAGAACATCCATTCTTCAAAAGTCGCAAACATCTTCTCTGTATCGACAACCTTTCTGTTCAACTAAAGGCCAAGCAAAGTATAACTTTGGCGCATTTCTCCGCAGCTTGTGCCTTTAGGGGCACGGAAACGATTCTTCAAAGCTGTTACTTCTTCACGTTGCGCTGTTTCTTTCGCAAGAATCGCATCCAACATGTTTTCAAGTGTTTTCGCATCCGCCTCTGTTGTAGTCATGGATGTTTCAATATCCTTGATGACATTACCAGCTTTTGATAAAGTACCCGCAGAAATATAACGCTCTAAATCTGCTAGCTTACTTGTTAAAGCAGAAATACATGACTGCACTTCATCAAACTTATTCTGTGCTGAATTAACACGATCAACTGTATCCTGATTCACTCTACTTACCGCAATTGCTTTATTCATCTTTAATGATAAAGGAATTTGCTTAAGTGACTGATAGCGATTCTCTAATTCTATATATTCAGATTTATAACGACGTGCACGTACTGTAGTAACAATTAAAATGATTAACAGTAAAACAAAGATTGCACCTACGGCAATGATAAATCTGATATCTGATAACAATGTTAATATCTGATTCATATGTTTCCACCTTTCTTGTCATATCTTTTTTTATTTTACCACAGCATCTATATATTTGGGCATATGCCTTATCACTTTCACATATCTTTCCATAATTCTTTTTGTGTTTCACAAATGATTGTTTCTGATAGAACTTGTGAAAACAATTGACGTTTATACACACTAATGGTATTATATCGAGTGCGTTAAATAATGGCAGCATGTAGAGTCATGCACAAGGCGTTATCAACAGTTAAACTTGTTCCTAAGTATCCTGCTGCAAAAGGTGAAAAGGCTCATGATAACACCCCGCATTGATGATCTGCACCTGTTATTGTTTCTCAGCCATATATAGGAGGAAACAAAACATGGCACGTTACACAGGACCTGTTTGGAAGAAAGCTAGACGCTTAAGCTTCTCCATTTTAGAAACAGGCGAAGAGCTTAAGAAAAGAACTTATGCTCCAGGTCAACATGGACCTACAAAGCGTATTAAGTTAGGTGGCTACGGTACACAGTTACGCGAAAAGCAAAGAATCCGTCACATGTACGGTTTAAATGAACGTCAGTTCTCTAACTTATTCAACAAGGCTTCCAAGATGGAAGGTATGGCAGGTGTTAACTTCTTAATCTTACTTGAAAGTAGATTAGATAACATCGTTTACCGTATGGGCTTAGCTAGAACACGTAAGGCTGCTCGTCAGTTAGTAAACCACGGCCATATCGAAGTAAATGGTAAGAAGTTAGACATCCCTTCAGCTTTAATCAAGCCAGGATCAACAATTGCTGTTCGTGAAAATGCACGTAACATCAAGGCAATCGCTGAGTCATTAGAATCAGCTATCACAGTCCCAGCTTTCGTTGAAGTTGATAAGGAAAACAAGAAAGGTACATTCGTACGTCTTCCAGAAAGAAGCGAATTAAACCAAGAAATCAACGAATCACTCGTTGTCGAATTCTACAACAGATAACAAGTGTAAAAAGTCAACGCAAGTTGGCTTTTTCTTTACCCAACTAAAAGCGCATCATAATAGATGCGTTTTTTCGTTATACTCCCCCTATGCTTTCCTAATAGGATAATACATCGGAACAAGCAAGCTCATTAATGCAGACATGCAAGCAATAACCATTTATAGCGCAGAAGAGCTAGATTGATGCTATTGTCTCTAATACATATGTATTTACTATTCTGTTATAATTACCAATCTTTAAAATATCTAAAACATTAATTTAGCATTTGATAAAGAAATATATAGCCTCTTCCAACAGGCAATATAAAAATCCTTGTTAACAAACAAGGATACAAAATACCCACCAGAGTATTCACTACTTTAGTAGGTTTTTTATTAACGATTTGTACAGTCAGAATGAAATACTTTTGTTTGACCATCTATAACATATTCAATTGTAATTCCTTCATCGGTATTTACATCCGTAACTAATGCAGATGCTAGTTTTCGGTATTCCTGATACTTTCTAACCATATCATCCGTATAATTTGAAGGACTATCACTTGTTAAAAATACCCCTCCAAGCAAAGCTTGTATCCGTGCTAAATCATCCTTTTGTTTATCTGATAGATGAATATTTTCAGTACGGATAAAGAATACATCTGGATCATTCATAAACGCATGTTTATTTAATTGTCTACGATTCACGGTATTCACTATCGCATTTTTGGTAGAGATTCTTTCACGATGCAATAAACGCATATAGAAGACATCATCCCAATCTAAGCCTACATCACAACCTATGCGACTATATTCAACTAGTCCAAATGATGGCATTAACGGAACACCACAGGCAAGAATTTCTTTATCCATTGAGATATTACGCAACAACTGCAATGCCCGTTTCATTCTCTTAGCACGACTTTCAGATGCATTTCCAAATGGAGCTGCACCATATAAGAAGTCTAGTTTAACTAAATCAAACCCCCATACATCGTATACTTGATGAAACACTTTCTTGATATAGTCAATTACATCTGGATGATCAATATCTAACGAATAAAACCCTGACCAGTTAGCACCTAAACACCATGGCTTTCCATGATGGTGCAGGAACCAATCTGGATGATTTTGATAGAGCGACGAATTTTTTTCTGCCACAAATGGCGCAAGCCATAAACCTGCTTTATATCCCTTTGCATGTATTTCATTTACAAGTGTTTTTAATCCATTTGGAAATTTCACTGAATCTGTTTCTAACCAATCTCCTACAAATGGTTCCCAACCATCATCAATCTGAAATAAGTCACCTGCTTGAAATACTTTATCGCAACCAGATAAATCATAACGTATCTTATCTTCACTAATATCTTGATAGTGATTATACCAGCTAGAATATCCAAATAATTTCTTGGTTGTAAGAGGCTTTAGCTTCATTGCATCAAACCATGCTTGGAATACCTCTTCTTCACTACCTTCCGCATAGAATAAATCAAATGCATGAAAGATACCATTTGTCTGTACATCCTTACAATCTCTTTGAATTGTTAATTCAGCTTTGTTTACATCATACCAAAATAACGTATATCCTGGATCTTCATCTAATGACGCAAACAAGCGAAATTTCTTTCCATCACGGAAATAACACCATGATTCACCATGGGTAACACCCTTCTTTTGTGGGTAGTCTACAAAATGATAGTCCCCATAACGATCAAACCCATATTTCCGTAATAAACTTTTTGGCACTCTCTTTAGACCATGTGTATGATCATATCTTGTAAGTTCTGGAGAATATGTCCATGTTTGATATCCATTCATGAAAATCTTCTCATCCTTTGCAATAGATACAGAAAGTTTCGCCTCTACTTTACCTAGTATCATTTGAGCAGTTGTAACATGAATATGTAGTGCATCATCCTGCCAATTTTCATTACCTTGTAATTTAATTTTCTGATCGACACTTTCTATCAACCACGTAACCTGCATAATCACACCTTCTTTTCTTATAGTTGTTTCCGAATTTGTTCCGCTTTTATATCCGTTAGGATAAACTTTCTTGTAAATAACACTAGCGCAAGCACTAATCCAATGATTGGTAAAATCGTCATCAGTAAACGCAATCCTAGTAATGGCGAACCAAATGTTGGCATTCCTTCTCCTAGTCCATCTTTGCTTGTTAAACCAATCAGATCCAAACTAACACCAGTGATGAATACTGCTAAGCCACTGGCTGCCTTTACAACAAATGTCTGCATACTAAAGATTACCGATTCTTCACGATGACCCGTCTTTACTTCACCATAATCAACAGTATTCGCAAGAAATACCGTTGTTAAAACAGTTAGTATACCATTGGCCACAAAGATCATTACACCAGGTACCATTAACATTGTTAGAACAGATGAATATCCTAGTAAACATAATGCTAGTAAGAATACATATCCAAAGATTGCTAGACACAAGCTTAGTTTAAAGATTGTTGTATTCGATAATTTACTTCTAAGGATTGGATATACAACCATCATACCTAAGATCTAGAAATACCACCAACAGAAGTAAATAAAGTATACGCATCCTTCCAGGTTGTTCCACCAATATCGTATTTAAAGAAGTAGATTAAAAGATTCGATGTAATATATAACGCAGAATTAATCAGTACAATAGTAACAACTGTCACGATTGCTTGATCGTTGTTAAATAATGCTTTAAACATCTCTTTAACCGACGTTGTCTGCATGTTTTCAACTTTTTGTTCATGAATTGTAAAACATGTAAATAAAATAAATATAACAAACAAAATCGCTATAATAAGCGCAAACAAGCGAAATCCAGTACGCTCAATCCCACTTCCTAGTTTGGATACAGCCATGACGGTAAATACATTGATTAACGCATAACCAACACCTGCACAGGTACGTCCAACAACCGATAAATTTTCACGGTCTTTTGTCGTAGAAGTAATTGCAGGTATCATTGACCAAAATGGAATATCCATCATAGTATATGTCACACCCCAAAGAATATACATCACCGCAAAATAAATCATCAATGCTTTCCCTGATACTGCAGGTGCCGCAAACAATGCATATAAAACAAATGCATTTAAAATTGTACCCGTAAATAACCATGGGCGAAACTTACCCCATCTCGTATTTGTCTTAGCCACAACAACACCCATAAATGGATCATTGGCCGCATCAAATACACGAGCAATCATCAAGATAAATCCAACAAAAGTCGCAGATAAGCCTAGAATATCTTGATAGTAATACATGATATAGGAAGCAGATAAAGCATAAACCATATCCTTCCCCACAGCACCTAAACCATAGGCAGCGAATTGTTTTTTACCAAATTCTTTCATAATGTATGATTTTCCTTTGTAATTGTAAAATGAATTGTAATTGCACTGCAATCTGACGAAGAGATTGTCAGAATAGCTTCTCCCTCTTCACCAGTTGTTTTAATATATGTACCAGTCATACCACCTTCTGTAACAACCATTTTAGGACCCACAATTTCGATTGGACCAGTTGTAATAAGATTTAGTGGTAGTTGTGCATAGGAAGCTAGATTATGATATTCATCCTTTACTTGAATACGAATCGCAGACATATCGTAACAATCACCTTCAATGAGTGCTGTACGTGAAACTTGATACGATAGATGTAATTTAGCAGATGGTCGTTTGATAATAGACTTTACAACCTCTCCATTTTTGATTGCATCAAATCTCCAAGTAATCGAATCTGAACCCCAACCTGATACATATTTTCCATAAAGAGCGACACCATCGCTGTACTTCATCTTGTATTGAAACATCATCTTCGCATATAACAAACGATAACGCAGCGGTAAGTTACTACCATACTTCTTACTTGCTAATAAGCATTTCCGTATATCATCCGCCTGTTTTGAAGTATAGTGTTCATTTTCTAAAAGTAGTTTTCCAATCGTATCATCGATACGAATAGGACCATGCTTTAAACCAGAATACTCAGATGTAGAAAACGCAGAAACAAACTGATCATTTTTGTATAAACGCACTTCATCCGCATTGGTAAATGCGTAAAAATCTGGTAAATTACCTGCATTGTAATCACCAATATCCATCGAAGCACTAATCTCTAAGATTGGTTCTTCATCCTGTTGTGAAGCATATACGCTAGCCGCAAGTTTTGGATTACGGAAACTATCCATCACGCCATGGTAACAAATCCGATCACCAGAGCCAAAATCTTTATGTGTCGCATAATCAAACATACACCATTGGAAAACTCCAGTATGTTGATGGTCAGCCATCGCATCACTAAACACACGTGCATGACGTAATGCATGTTCTTGCCTTCTTGCTTGTGTATCAAAACTCTTCGTAGGAAACATATGTCCATTAGCTTCAGATATGATGAGTGGATGATGTGTATCAACCATAACTTCACCTTTACTTAGCGCACCTTTATTATCACCATGGTGCGAGAAATCATTGAATGTATAAATATCTTCTAATAGATGACTCTTAGTAAGATATCGTACACCTGCTGTTGGTCTAGAAGGATCTAATTTTCTAGCAATCTCATTTGTCTTTGTATAAAGTTCATCATCATCTAATGATTCATTGATTCTTACACCCCATAGAATAATAGAAGGATGATTTCGATATTGTAATACCATATCTTTTGTATTCTGCATTGCTTGTTGTTTCCAAGTTTGATCGCCGATATGTTGCCAACCAGGAATTTCAGTAAACACATACAAACCATAGCGGTCACATGCATCGATAAATGACTGACTTTGTGGATAGTGTGAAGTGCGAACTGCATTCACATGTAACTCTTCTTTTAAAATACGTACATCTTCCTCTTGTAAAGAATCAACAGCCGCATAACCAATATACGGATAGCATTGATGACGATTCAAACCTCTCAAGAATACCTTTTGGTCATTGATATATAAATTATTCTGATCAAAACGAATTGTACGGAATCCAAAGTTTGTCACAAAAGTATCTTCACCAAGTTCCACAATACAACGATATAACGTAGGTGATTCTGCACTCCATGCATGAATATTCTTTACAGGTATTTGTACTTGGTGCTTATTTATTGATACGGCCTGTTGTGCGATAATTTCACCCTTTGAGTCAAGAATTTTGACTTGATATGAATCAACAGCAATCACCCCATCTGTTTGGATGGATACTGAGACTGTATCTAGTGTTTTCGTTTGTACAAATACATCTTTGATAAAGTACGTAGGCTTATCATAAAGCCATACATTACGATAGATACCTCCATAGGTAAGATAATCAATCACAAATCCAAATGGAGGTGTATTCAAACTCTCACGACTATCTACTTTTACAGTTAAAATGTTTTCTTGTTCAAAGAGAATATAATCCGTCAGTTCAACGATAAATGCAGTATAGCCACACGAATGAACATATAACTCTTTGCCATTGAAATACACTGTAGTCTCATGAGCACTACCATCAAACCGTATGAAATGTCTTCTATCTTTTAAAGACGAATCAAATGTCAATTTCTTACGATAACCAACAATCTTTTGATAGCTTTCTGCGTTAGCATAATGTAAAGGTAATTCTTGAATAGTATGAGGTATGCGAACTACCTTGTCTGCAGCACCATCTATAATAAACGTATCACTCCATTGGTCGATATATTCCCAATTGTTATTCAATTTATTCATTATCTATAACTATCCCTTTCATGATGATATTCATCATTTCTTTTAAAGCTTTAGCATACGTTAAATTTCTTTCTTGCAGTTCATCCGTAGATAAAAGTTGTTCAAAAGTTGCAGTAATTATCTGTCGTAGAATAAATGTGTTAATCTTACGAATTTCCTTTTTACGGATTCCTTCATTGATTAGTTTAATGATAGGTTCCCAATCATTTTCTAAATGCTCATTGAGACGTATATACACTTGAGGATAGATATCCTTTAAACTTACCAGCATGCGAAAGTCAATCTTGTCATACTGTTTTGGCATTGCAATCATCGCTTGTTCTAAACGTTTTGCAATACTATCATTACTAGATAAGATTTTCTGTTTTTCCTTTTGTATATTCTCAAAACCATAATCCAATAAAGCAATCAATAACTCTTCTTTTGACGAAAAGAAACGATAAATTGTCTTCTTTGCGATATGCATCGACTTTGCGATATCATTCATTGTAAAGTCTAGTCCTCTATCATTGAATAACACCAAAGTTGCATTTAAGATATCCTGCTGTATATTTTCCATTGGAAACTAGCCTCCATTTATTGGTTTCCATTATAAATGATTGAAAACGCTTACGCAAGCATATAAAAAAATTGCCAGTACAAACTGGCAGACAAATTAAATATTTGATTTCATATGACGTTTGATAATTACGCGAATAATATCAGCTGCTAATTTCGCGTCATCGTTACATACAACATATTTGTACATACCAATGAGTTCCATTTCACGTGCAGCCTTTGCCAAACGTTCCTGAACGATTTCTTCTGGTTCTGTATTACGTCCACGAATTCTCTTTTCTAATTCCGCCATGCTTGGTGGAACAATAAAGATTGTTAAGGCATCCTTCACCTTTTCACGAACCTGCGTACATCCTTGCACTTCAATTTCTAAGATGACATTCTTGCCTTCATTACGCAATCTTTCTACTTCAGAGATTGGTGTTCCATAGTAGTTTCCAACAAATTCTGCTGACTCTAATAATTCACCATTCTTCTTTGCCTGTTCAAATTCTTCCTTCGTGACAAAGTGATAATTTATACCATCAACTTCACCTGGTCTCTGTTTACGTGTAGTCATAGAAACCGAGTATGCAAGTTTCAAATCCTTATCATGAATAAACTCTTTAAGAACCGTTCCTTTACCAACACCAGAAGGTCCGCTTAATACAATTAACAATCCCTTAGCCATAATTGTATCCTCCATCCTTACCTATTAGATTACTCATTATTTTTAACATAGTCAATCATGATATAATAAGAAAAATAAAGAGGTTTCCAAATGGCACTAGATGGTATTTTATTATCCAAACTGATTCCTGAAATTCAAGCAACACTTCCTTTCAGAATTCAAAAAATATATATGACTTCCCAAACAGAACTTTTACTACAAACACACGGTACTGCAGGTAAGAAACAATTATTGATTTCTACACATTCCGTATATAATCGCATCCTATTTACGAACCGTAGTTACCCAACTCCAAATGAACCATCAAACTTTGTGATGGTGTTACGTAAATATTTAGAAGGTTCCATTGTAGAAAAAATCCAACAAGCAGAACTAGACCGTTGGATGATTTTTGATATTCGTCATCATAATGAAATTGGTGATCTTGAATATCTCAAACTTTATGTAGAGCTCATGGGAAAATATGCCAATGTTATTTTGGTCAACGCACAAAATCGTATCATTGATGCGATGAAACGTATTCCACCATTTGAAAATAGCAGACGTACCATCCAAGCAGGTGCTGAGTTTAGCCAAACACCTTCACAAGATAAGAAAAATCCATTTATAGAACAAAATGTTGATATGAGCATATCCCTAACAAAACAGTTCTCTGGTTTTTCCCCATTTCTTGCGAAAGAAGTTGAATACCGTATGTCCAAAGGACAATCCTTCCATAGTATTATGGAAGAAATCTCCAACAGTAAATCAATCTTTATCGCTAATAGTGATAATGAACCAGTGTTCCACTGTATTGATTTAACCAGTGTTGGGCCATGTAAGGAATATCCTCTTTTTGAAGGAATCGATATTCTCTACTTCCATCGTGAAGAAAAAGAAAGAATCAAACAACTTTCTGGTGATATCCAACACTTTATTAATCGCCAACTGAAACACCAATCCACAAAGTTACCACGTTTGATTGAAGAATATGAAGCCGCAAAGGATTGTGATAAATGGCGTGAATATGGAGATTTACTCTACGCATATCAAATAAGAGACACAAAGGGTCTCAAAGAAATTACCTTAAATCGTTTTGTGGATGACTCTCCTATTCATATTCCACTTGACCCTAAGTTAGATGGCAAAGGCAATGCACGCAAAGCATTCCAGAAATACAATAAGCTAAAGAAAGGTCAAGTGTACTTACAGGAACAAATTCAGCTCTGCCAGATGGAAATCGATTATTTTACCGGTCTCTCCGAACAACTTAAGTATGCTGATTTTGAAACTGCTATGGAAATTCGCGAAGAACTCGTCAAACAAGGTTATCTTTTCGAGAAGGAAAAAGTCAAAAAGAAGAAAAAGAAAAAAGATGTATCACCTTCATATACTACGATTACAACAGAACAAGGTATCTCTATTTCCTTCGGTAAAAACAACTTGCAAAACGATGCGCTTACTTGGCATACAAAAAAGAGTAACATTTGGTTCCATACCAAAGATTATCATGGATCGCATGTTGTCGTGCATGATGATAACCCAGATGAGTATACAATGCGACTTGCAGGGCTAATATCGCTGCTACTTCTCTGCTGGTCATAGTGTCCTCAAGTGTTCCAGTTGCGTATTGCCCTATTAAAACCTCAAAAATTCAGGGTGCAGAAACCCGGAATGGTTGAACTAGGTAAATATAAGATGATTTATATTGATCCTGATGAAGAACAAATTAGTCAATATATCAAGCTTTAGTCTTCACTACTACGCTTTACCATCGCAAGCAATTTACGTACTTCGAAGCTACGTAATTTACGATATTGGCCTTGTCTTAGATTTCCTAAATCCAAGAAACCATAGCCAATACGATTCAGTCTTGTAACTTCACAATGGAAATATTCCATCATACGCCGTACTTCACGATTACGTCCTTCTTGGATTGTAATATGGAGTACGGTTTTATTCTTCTTCATAGAACGTTCTAGTAAGACAACCTCAGCCGGTAATGTCTTACCATCCGACAACATAATACCCTTCGCTAAGCGATTTAACATATCATCCGTAAGTACACCTGTTACCGCAACTTCATAAGTTTTAGGTAAATGTGAAGATGGATGCATCATCGCATTGGCAAAATCACCATCATTTGTCAGTAACAAGATACCAGAAGTATCATAATCCAATCTACCTACTGGATAGATACGCTCTCTCACATCACTTAAATACGCAAGAACTGTTTCTCTACCCTTTTCATCACTAACACTAGAAATAACTCTACGTGGTTTATTTAATAGGTAATATACCTTTTCTTCTTTCTTTAAAACAACGCCATTTACACTAATATCATCCTCAGGAGATACTTGTGTTCCAAGCTCTGTTACAACAACGCCATTCACTTTGACTTTGCCATTAACAATGAGTTCTTCTGCTTTACGACGACTGGCAATGCCCGCCTTTGCAATTGTTTTCTGTAATCGTTCCATCTTCTCTCCTTTATTAATGCTTATTCTGTGTATTACCCCAGAAAGCACTACCTGCCTTAGAATAATCATTCATAATCATCACAGGTACCATTTCAAACTTCTTGTCCTGTAAAGATAAAATCTCACAGGCTGTTAATCGTTTATTTCCATCCACACACTCATAGAAATCATCGTGAGCGTTAACTTGTACCGCAATCGCAACACCACGTTTTGCGATGGAATCAATCAAAGTTTCAGATTCGATATGCGTGAAATGAATCTTTGAAATATGAACTTTCTTGTTTATCATAAATCCCTCTAATCGTCCTTTATTCTACCATACTGCAAGATGAAAATACACAATAGCCATACGAACAAAAAGCCCTAACATCGTTAGGGACTAGTTAATATAAATCAGTGAAGATAATGGAATAAAGGAATTCTCTGATAAGAACTCACTAGCTGTAATGATGTGATTCTTCTTTCCATAGACAGCGTTATAGAAATGGATTCTACCATCCTTGCATACTTCATACGCTACATAATGTGCGTTTGTACGATGGATATACAACAAGATTCCCGACTTACTAGCGCACATCTTCTTGATAATCTTTGCGTTGGTTCCAGCGCTTATATGTACATTTAAACCCTGTTTTTTCAGCCAGAAATAAAGAGAAATCTTCTCTTGTCCCAGCAAATTACCAATAAACGCAAAACGTTTTAAGCCAGCCAACACATCCTTCATCAACATTGCTTTACCATTGAGCTTTAAAAGGTTATATGCAGCTATCCAACCACATCCCTTATCTCTTGTGTTAAACCAGCCAAATGGTATACTCTCCATCTTGCCTTGGTTAATGATATACCCACGTTCATCAAATACATCATTTTCCAATTGCAGACGATAGGGTTCTACATCATAGACAAACTGATAATTCTCGCATCTAACTGCATTTGCCAGATATGCCTCTATCAGTTGTTCATCTTTCGTATGAAATACAATTCGAACACAATGATAACGGCGAATATAAGTCTCAAGCAATACTGCAATCAAATCAGCAGCATCTTGTGAAGTTATCTTTTCTGTTAATGCAAAAGAAGAATTTCACAACACCATCATGATGAAAATGTTCTTCAATACCAATAATCTTTCCATCATGACATAACAGGTGATGAACTGAAGGTTGTTCACCTAGGGCAACCAATCGCTCCTGATATTCTCTAAAATATGCATCTCTATCTGTATTAGCGATACAGACTTGTAATGAAATCATTTTTAATACTCTTTCCAATCCCCTCTGAGTTTAATATGATCGATTGCCTTCTTTAATAATGCACGATCAGAAGGATATGTAATGATTGCATGTGCCTCAATGCATGTTAACCAACGTACATCTGATACTTCTGATAGCTGTGGTTTTTCATGTCCACCAATCGGTTGTGCTAAAAAGAAAATAACATCCTCAGAGTATCCTCTTTCGGGGAATATGTGTTGATAACTCTAAAACCATCTTCAAAAGAAACCTCAACTCCAGTCTCTTCTAAGATTTCACGATAAGCTGTTTGTTGCTCAGTCTCACCATCTTCTACATGTCCTTTTGGAAATGTCCAGTGACCTAATGTTTGATGTATTAGTAAAAACTGAATGGTACTTTCTTGTTTACGGTATACGATCGCACCGCATGATTTTTCCTTTTTCATACACTACCTCCGCAAAAGATAGTATATATGTTTTTATACCATTTGTGAAACAATTCTCTACAAACGCTTACATTTTTTTCTTATAGTAAAGATTGAATGCATGTTTCTAGTGAATGCATGTCCTCCGTAGGTTCAAAACGCTTCACTACATTTCCTTTACGATCAATCACAAACTTTGTAAAGTTCCATTTAATATCAGGGTTATTCTTATAGTTAGCGTCCTTCAGTTTGCACATTGCACGCATGGCAAGCGCCTTTACACTATTGCCAAATCCAGCAAATCCCTGTTCATTCTTTAAGAATGTAAATAGTGGTAATGCATGTTCGCCATTGACATCACTCTTTTTAAACTGTTCAAACTGTGTATTGTATTTTAATGAGCAGAACTCATGTACCTCTTCATCAGTACCTGGTGTTTGGTTCGCAAATTGATTACAAGGAACATCAATAATCTCTAATCCCTGTTCATGGTATTTTTCATACATATCTTCTAGGTCTTTGTACTGTGGTGTAAATCCACAGCCAGTAGCTGTATTGACTACAATCACTACCTTACCTTCATAGTTACGCATCGATACTTCATTTTGCCACTTCTGTCTGTTAAAGAATAATCGTAAAATGTCATATATTTAATCTCCTATATTTATTACAATTATATTTTATACAATATTTATATTTTGTCAATTGGAGATACTTTTCATATCTCCAATTTGATTACTCTGTTGTAATTTTGCGAATGTTTCTTCCGCATCATCGAGTATTTTAGCAAACTTCTCTAGAGCGATATCGATTGGTTCTGGTGTCGTTAAATCAACACCTGCATAGCTTCAATTCATCGATTGGATAAGCTGAGCTACCCATGGATAAGAATTCAAGATACTTTTTCGAACTCTATCTTGACCGCCATGTAAAATACCTTCCGATAACGCAACTGCTGTACTATATCCTGTTGCATATACATATACATAGAACGGTCTATAGAAATGCGGAATTCTCGCCCATTCATACTGTACTTCATCATCAATTACTAAATCTTCACCAAAATATTTCTTTACAAGATTTAGATATAACTGATTTAAGAATTCCGGTGTTAAGGATTCACCACGTTCTGAAGCGGCGTGTCTCTTTTTCAAATTCGCAAACATTGTCTGACGGTAGATTGTACCCTTTGAAACCTTCCATGTATTGGTTTAGTAGTGCCATACGTTGTGCAGGATCTGTTTCCTTTTGTAACAACTGTTCAATTAGTAAGTTCTCATTTACTGTAGAGGCAACTTCCGCTACGAACATTGTGTAGTTAGCATAATGTACTGGCTGTGTATGGTTTGTACGATAACTATGCATAGAGTGTCCCATCTCATGTGCTAATGTAGATACACTATCTAATGTTCCTGTATAGTTACATAAGATATATGGATTGGATGTATATGTACCTGAAGAGTATGCCCCACCACGTTTACCCTTATTTGGATAGACATCTACCCAACGATTTTCTAAGCCTGCTTTTACTACATCTGTATATTCTGTACCAAGTGGTTTAACAGCTTCTAGTACCATCTTCTTAGCTTCCTCATAAGAGTAATCCTTTGCACTACCCTTTAGAAGAGGAGCGTAAACATCATAATAATGTAACTCATCAAGTCCTAACATCTTCTTACGAAGTTTAACGTAACGATACATTGTTGGTAAATGCTTATGTACAGTTTCAACTAAATTATCGTATACGCTAACCGGAATGTTATCTGAGAACATCGCCGCCTGACGTGAGGATTCATAATGTCTCACCTTCGCATCAATAGAAGCAGCTTTTACAGTTGTGCTATAAGTAGATGCGAATGTATTGATATGTTGTTTATAACCCTTGTATAAAGATTGAAAAGAATTCTTACGAAGTTCACGATCATCGCTACCTTGTAAAAGAATATAACTAGATCCATTTACTGCATGATCATTACCTTCTGAATCCTTGACTGCATCAAATACCATATCCGCATCCATCAAGGCTTCACTTGTTCTACCAGGTGCAGAGAATACCTCACCAAAGGCAGATAGTAGTTTCTCTTCTGCAGCACTTAAAGTATGTGCCTTATTACGTACAAGATTTTCTAATAAGAATGCAAAATCCTTTAAAGATGGATCAGTAATAAATCCCTTTAAGACATCTTCATCATTTCCAAGAATCTCCGGTTGTGCAAAAGAAGTAGCACTCACCGCTTCCACATACTTACCATATGCCTTGGAATACATACCCTGCGCATCAGTCGCTCTTGTATCTTCGCTATGGCGCAACATGGCATATGTAAAGATATTGTTCAATGCTTTATCTAATTCATCTGATACCTTAAAATACGCAAGTAAAATCTTTTCAGTATTGTTTAACTTCCCTTGGAAAGATGCAGCTTCTGAAATCAAAGCATCAAGCTTTGTGAGTGCTTCATTCCAAGCCTCATCATTTTCGAATAATGTTGAAAGATCCCATTTGTATTGTTGTTCAATTTGATCACGTTCTTTTAATTCTGTCATAATATCACCTCAGTTTCTGTATTATATCATTAATGTTGGATACATTTTGCATATTTGATTGATTAATTCTTTTAGGCATTGACCTTGCGCCACGAATATTGGTAAGACCATATTTAGAAACATACTTCTTTGTTAACTGATGATCATCAAAGAAATGAATCATTTGAAGACAGATATATGTTTCTTCATCACATCGTTTTCCTGATTTATCGTGGAATATAACATCCTTTTCAACGACTCTACAAAGATACCTAAGCTCTCCATATGGCATACCATAGTAGATAAATACATAATCGTTAATCTGATAATTTAACTTCTGTTTCAATACATCAATTCTACTTTTGTGCAAAGGCGTTATCAATATCATAAACCGAAGGAGTTTTGCTGGTATCACCCAATGATGATTGAGTGATAATTTCTTAGTCACTAAACTTCTACTCTTTAACAAAAAGTTCTTTCAATGTTTCATCTTCAATCGTGCCATCCAATATTGCAGTTACCCAGTGTTTCTTATTCATATGATATGCAGGATAGAAACCTGGTAACTGTAGTAAATCCCCTACTTTCGATGGTTCAACTTTGATATTCATCGCATCTATATAACTTTCATCGCAACCATTATCTAGTTTATGCTTATCAATTGAAAACATCAGCACATACATCTTGTCACTATCACTAGGTTTGTATGCCGTTAATTCATTATCTGTTGTTCGCTTTCCATTTTGTGATTTTGTAAATGGATGATCTGCCGTATCATGCATTTCATTTATCATCCATTCATGCATGGTATTTGCTTGAATGCTAGAATACATCACCTTTTCAAAACAATTTTTTGCGATATCTTCCAAACAAGAAAGATATGCAGTTCTTACCTTTGTCGCAAAGTTACCCTTTTTACCTACGGTATGCACTGCTACATATTCTTCATTTGTTAGATCATCCAATACTCTACCACTGACACTGTTTCCATCCACTATGATAATTGCATACATCCCAGTATCTTCTAACTTCGTTTGATAACGATATATATCATCTTGTTTCTGAAATCCATATTGTATTAAGTACTGTTCATTTGGTCGTAAACGACGAAATAATTCATCTTCTAAACGCATTATTTTTCTCCATAAATAGTATAACAATTTCAAAATTTATCCGCAAAAGAGGACACAAATTTGGTATACTCTTCGTTGGAGGAAAATCAGTTATGAAAAAACAAGCTTTTGATTCAGAATTATATTTAAATCTACAACGCGATAAAATCTTAAACCGTATCAGTCAATTCAGCGGTAAATTATACATGGAATTCGGTGGTAAGATGTTTGAAGATTATCACGCTCACGTGTCTACCAGGTTATAATCCTAATAACAAGGTAAAACTTCTTACAGAATTACGTGACCAAGTAGAAATCTTGATCTGCATCAATGCGAATAACATTGAGCACTCCAAAGCACGCGGTGACTCTGGTGTCTCTTATGACCAAGAGGTTTTCCGTCTCTTAGACGCTTTCCGTGATTTAGAAATTTTTGTTGGTTCTGTTGTTATCACACAATATGAACACCAACCTGCAGCTGATAACTTCCGTCATCAACTCAGCAAGAATGGGATCACTTCCTATATTCACTATCCAATCAAGGGATATCCAACAGATATCGATTATATTGTTTCTCCAGAAGGTCTTGGAAAAAACGAATATGTTAAGACATCACGCAACTTAATTGTCGTTACTGCACCAGGACCAGGTTCTGGAAAACTAGCAACATGTATCTCCCAGCTTTATCACGACCAACTTCATGGCGTAAAATCCGGTTATGCAAAGTTTGAAACTTTCCCAGTATGGAATCTTCCTCTACACCATCCTGTTAACCTTGCCTATGAAGCTGCGACAGCCGACCTCAATGACGTCAATATGATTGACCCATTCCATCTCGAGACATATAACCAAACAGCAGTAAACTATAATCGTGATATTGAAGTCTTCCCAGTGTTAAATCGTACGATTGAACGTATTCTTACGAAATCTCCATACGCTTCCCCTACGGATATGGGCGTAAATATGGTAGGTTTCTGTATCACTGATATGGATGCGGCTAACGAAGCAGCGAAAGAAGAAATTATCCGTCGATACTATCAAGCTCTCGTTGATTTTAAGGAAGAAAAGATTCCTGCTTCCGCAGTTAAAAAGATTGAATTATTGATGAATGATTGTGCCATTTCCCCATCTGACCGTAAAGTGGCTATCATCGCAAGAGAAAAAGCTGAAAAGACAGGTGCACCTGCACTCGCGTTAGAATTACCAAACGGTGAAATCGTAACTGGTAAGACATCATCTCTATTCGGTCCATCAGCAGCAGTGATTATCAACGCTATCAAGAAACTAAGTGGTATTTCAAAACCTACGCACTTGATTGAGCCTGAATACGTTAAACCAATTCAAAACCTCAAAATCAATCACTTAGGTAACCACAATCCACGCTTGCATTCAGATGAATTATTGATTGCTCTTGCGATTACCGCAATGACAAACAAAGATGCCGATCTTGCGATGAAACAACTTGGTAGCCTAAAAGGAAGTGAAGCTCATTCCACTGTTATCTTACCTGAAGAAGATAAGAACGTATTACGTAAACTTGGTATCAATGTCACATTTCGATCCAGTTCATCAACACAAAAAGCTATACCACAAGAAATAACAAACCAGACAAAACAAGAGTTTCGACTCTTGTTTTCATTTACCAAAATGTTATGATTTTTGAAGAACGGAGTATTTATGACAGTTTATCAACTTTTATATTATTTTGCGATATATGCCTTTCTAGGTTGGATATTAGAGTTGCCTTCCATGGCGCAATCGTCGGAAAAGTTATCAACCGTGGATTCTTAAATGGACCATTTTGTCCAATCTATGGTGTCGGTATGATTGCGATGATCTATTTACTGACCACCGTAACACATACAGAGATTCAACACATTCACTTCCTCATTATCTTTTAATGTCGGTAGTATTGTCTGTACACTAATTGAATACTTTGGCGGATGGATTTTAGACCAAATCTTCCATGCACGTTGGTGGGATTATCGTGATATGCCATTTAACATCAATGGCTATGTTTGTTTGATTTTCTCTCTTGCATGGGGTATTGGTTGCGTTGTGGCGATCGGCTTTATTCATCCTATGATTATCGACTTTGTCAATTGGATTCCAAAGCAAATTGGTTGGTGGATCTTAGGTATTACCTATTTTGGTCTTACAATGGATATGATAATCTCCATATCCGTCATGATTGGATTAAACGAAAAACTTGCACAGATTGATAAACTACAAAAATCGCTATGCATTGTTAGTGATGAACTCACAGAGCGTATTGGTGGCGGTGCTATGGAAACTGCCCAAAAAGTCAGTGAAGCAGGTGTACAAGCTAGAATTGCAGGTTCAGAACTGAAAGAGAATATCGTAAATGTAAAAGATACTGCGGTACAGTTTAAAGATAATCAAGTCGCAGAATTACAACAAAAAATCAATAGCCTAAAAGAAACACTTACTTCCGATAAATTTAATTTAACAAAACGTTTAATTGATGCTTTCCCCTCGTCTTGATTCTCATTCCTATCATGATACTTTGGAAGATATCAAACGTATCATCACTTCACGAACAAAACGCAAGTAGTCGATATGACTACTTTTTTCATACAAAAAGGAACTTACATAAAGTTCCTAATCAATAACTGTAATATTTCTTCTTAGAATACTGCGTTTAAGCCAACTACCCTGAAAGTAATAAATCACAAAGACTGAACTTGTGACTACCCATGTAATTGGGAAAATACGTAAGGATTCAAAGACTGTAGATGATGGCACAAATAAGATATATACAATACGAAGTACACCGATGCCCAACATCGTAATAATCATAGGATAAATAACATCACCACAAGCACGTGTAGCTGCTACGTAAATCTCTAAGAATACAAACACAGGCCAGAACACACATAACTGACGAATCATTTGTACACAAATATCAATAACCTCTGCATCTTGCGTAAACAAGCCACAAATATAATCGCCATGGAAATATAACATTGCCGTAATCAATAGTGAACCAACCGTATAGATACCAATCGCATTCCATACACCTTGCTTCATGCGTTTGATTTTACCAGCACCAAAGTTTTGCCCAATAAACGTTAATGTTGCCGTACCAAGTGCACCAGAGTAATTCCAGAATAGCGCATCAATCTTACCGAAAGCAGTATATGCAGCTACTGTATTTGTTCCATAACCATTTACGGTTGCCTGAATAAATAGATTAGCAAAACTATATAATGCGCCTTGAATTCCATTTGGTAAACCAATCACCAAAATCTGCTTTAAGATATGCATATCACAGTGTAAATTACGAATATCAAAGTAATATGCGCTGTCTTCCGCAGATAAGATATACAGTGTTAACACACCACTAACAACCTGCGATACAACTGTCGCAATCGCAACACCCGCAACATCCCTAATGGAAGAACACAACAAATACGTCTAAAACAATATTTGTAATACATGCGGCCACCAAAAATATAGTGGTCGTTTTGAATCACCAACTGCACGCAAGATACCAGCACCCGTGTTATAAATCATCGTAGGAATCATACCTAGCATATAGATGCGCATATATAAACCGAGTAATCCATAATATCTGCAGGAACATTCAACATGTTCATCGCCCATGGCGTAAAGATAATGCCAATAACCGTAAAAATAGCACCGATATACACTAGAACTCATCGCAGTTTGTACTGCCTTCTTTACAGAAGAATAATCATTACTACCATACGCTTGCGCAATTACCACTGTCGCACCACTCGACAAACCTACAATTAAATTTACAAGCAATCCGATTACAACACCAGTTGATCCACCTACTGCCGCAAGTGCTTCCTTACCAACATAATTACCAACGACCATCGCATCTGCAGTATTGTAAAGCTGTTGAAAGATAGAACCGAACATAATCGGAATAAAAAACAATAAGATTTCTTTCCAAATAACACCATTCAACATGTCAGTTTGTCTTTGTTTAAACATCCTCAGTTCTCCTTTCGCAATGTAGAAAAGTATATCAGAAAATATAGAAAAAGTGATGAACAAATATCTCATTCATCACAAAATATTAAAATTTGTAACGTAATTTCCAGAAACAATGAATTATTTCAAATCTACCGGCTCTTCACCATGTAGTTTTCCTTCTAAGAAATGCTTACGACAGAGGGCAATATATTCATCATTTGCACCTAGTAATACCTGTGTTCCAACACGCACAATACCATGTTTATTATAGCGTGCATTACAAGTTGCTTTTTTACCACACCAACATACCGTCTTTACTTCATGTAGTTCGTCCGCAATCGCAAGTAAACGCTCACTACCTTCAAATAAATTTAACTGGAAGTCTGAACGCAAACCATAACATAATACTGGAACTTTCAAATAATCTACGATATGTGCTAAGAAGTCGATTTGTTCACGCTTTGCGAATTGAATCTCATCTACGATAATTGCATCATAAGTACGTAACTCTTCTTCGCTCATAGCGCAAACATCCGATAACAGAATACATTCTCTTTCCAAACCGATCCGAGACCAAATGACATTTTTGCCATCACGTGTATCGATATTTGTTTTTGCAAGAATAGTCTTCTGACCACGTTCACGATAGTTATAATCTGCCATTAAAGCATTCGCTGTCTTAGAGCTTCCCATCGCTCCGTAATAAAAATATAGTTTTGCCATACCCTCTCCTAAGAATGTGCTAATTGTTCTTCTATTTCTTGATTGATAAATGTGATACGTCCAAATAATTCTCTTGCGGACATGCGCTTTGCACCATGTGCAAAGATTGCATTTTGAATCAAACTATCAGAGCTTACGACTGTTAAATCATACTCTTTCTGATGATCTGCCACAAATTGTTCAATATATGCATCTGCTGTCAAATTACTAGATGTATATACTACTTCCATGTCCTTTCGTGAATATATTGTACCAAGATTATCTTTGACTTTATAGCCATCAAATACAACAATCATCTTTTCACCCGTGAATGCTTGATAGTTGAATAAAATATCCAATAACTTCTCGTGATATTTCTAGTTCATCGTCCTTATATTCTTTAAAAATATCCCAACTCAAATATCATGTTATATCCATCTACGATTAAACAAGGTGGTAAGTGTTTCATTACTTTTGGTTTTTCTTCTTTCGGCTTCTTTTTGACAGGATTATGTTGTTTATTAAAATTACGATTATTTGAAGTAGATCTATCAAAGATACGCTTTAATTCATCCTCTTCAATTCGATACGTTCGATGTTGTGTTGAAACTGATTCAACCTTTTCTTGCGCGATATCCATGTATTCATCCGCTTTATCCCAAGTCACCGTAAAGCCACTACCATTTGCACAGAATACCGATGATGAGGGATTGCGCATATCCATCTCTGGATCATAACCAATTTGTGCCACAATCTCATCTGTATCTTGGCATACATCATAACCATCTGGCTGAAAAGCAAATCTTCCCTGACCTTTACTATAGGCATTTACTTCATTTTGATAGTGTGCGAGTAATCGAATACAACCTCTACCAAAAATCACACTACGGCCATCTTTACTATCTTGTATTTCAAACTGCGTCTTCTTACTTTCTAAATCGAATAGTGCTTTTGATAAGGATTCACTAGGTACTGTTAATTCAAAAGACACATACGGTTCTAGTAAGATGGACGCTGTCTTCATCAGTGCTTGACGAACTGCACGCGAAGCAGCCTGTCTAAAATCTCCACCTTCAGTATGTTTTAAATGACCCTTTCCTGCAATTAAAGTAATCTTTACATCCGTCAGTTCACTTCCGGTCAAAACACCACGATGTTTCTTGGTTCGTAACGCACTCAGTATCGTATTTTGCCAATTGAAAGAGAGTTGATCCGAACCAGTTTCACTCGCAATTACAATTCCCTTCCCTCTTTCAAGAGGGTCTAATCTTACCTGTACTTCTGCATAATGGCGCAATGGTTCAAAGTGACCCGCACCCTTTACAGTTTCTCTAATCGTTTCACGATAAAGAACTCTGCCAGAACTAAAGCCTACTGAAATCCCACAGCGATCAAAGATTCTCTTCTGTAAGACTTCCATCTGCATCTCGCCCATGATGTGAACATCAATCTGTCCTGTCTCACTTTGAATATCCATTTCAAGGGCTGGATCTTCTTCACTGATTTCACGACAGGCCATCGTTAACGCAAGTAAATCTGTACCCTTGGGATACACCAAACGATAATCCATATACGCACTTAGGATAGGTTGTATCTGTTTTTCTTCAAAACCTAGACCATCTCCTGCTTCAAAATGTTCTAGCCCTTTTAACGCCACAACCATCCCAGGATACGCTTCATCAAGCATACTAAACTTTGAGCCATGATAAAGACGAATTTGATCCACTTTCTCATCCTCTTCAAGTTTCTGCTTGGCATGTAGAATACCACCTGTAATTTTTACATGTGTTAAACGTGTATGATTTTCTGCCATCGTAATCTTATAAACTCTAGCACCAAATTCCTCAGGATAACTTTTATCAACTGAAAACTCTGCAATTGCCTCTAACAGTAAATCAACACCTTGCAGCTTTAGTGCAGAGCCAAAGAATACTGGAAAGAAGCTTCGATGATAGAACCCTTCTACAATTTCTTCAAAAGTTAAAGAACCCTTATTTTCAAATTGTTCTAAGAGTACATCACTGGAGAAGCATATCTCCTCCATCTTATCTTCATTTAACCAATCAATTGCGTTATTAGATAACTTTGTATGAATGTCTTCGAGTAACTTTTCTTTGCCAAGATAGCTAATATCCATCTTATTTACAAACACCATTGTAGGTACGTGATAATACTCTAAACATTTCCATATCGTTTCACTATGTGCCTGTACACCATCTTGTCCATTAATCAATACAATTGCCATATCTAAAACTGACAAGGTTCTCTCCATCTCGGAAGAAAAATCCGCATGTCCTGGTGTATCAATGATATATACTTCGATATCTTTATAAACAAAATGCGCCTCTTTAGAATAGATCGTAATCCCACGATCTCTCTCTTGTTCATCAAAATCAAAAAAAGAATCACGATGGTCCACTCTTCCTAATGATCCAATCGCACCCGTTTGATATAAAATACTCTCTATTAATGTCGTCTTCCCCGCATCGACATGCGCTAAGATACCAATCACTGTTCGCTTTCTTTGACTCATGTATGTATTATACCAGTTTGAAATACGCATAGAAAACCTAATCTGCAGGAATTCACTTTTTCAAGTATAATGATAAAAAATGGAGGTACCTTATGAACCACTATGATAATCTATTAAACCTCAGTTGCGATACTACCATTACAACTGAAAAAGACGGCTATTATGCATTCAAAGAAACAGTTTTCTATGGCGAAAAAGGCGGTATGCCTAGTGATAAAGGAACCATCAATGGTCAAAGAAGTTATCGACCTAAAATGGGAAGATGACATCCTCTACCACAAAATTAGCGGTACGTTACAAAACCCCATTCACATGGAAGTCGATAAAGAAACACGTATCATCAATACAACTGTACAAAGTGCATATCATCTACTAGATGGATATTATGGAAAGATGGGTCTTTATATTGTTGCGATTGGTGTTACTTCACCAGAGAATCAATGGTATGAAGTTAACAGTAAAGACCTAGATGAACAACACCTACAAGAAGTACAAGACTTCATGAATGATACACTCTTACAAGATATTCCAGCAGAATTTACATACTACAAAGGAAGTGAATATCTAAATCCTAAATATGCAAATCATGATGAAGTTCGCGTTGTTACATTCGGTGATATCGACTCTCAACCATGTGGTACACCCCACGTAAATAATGTAAATCAAATTGGTAGTTTTATTATCCTAGATAGCGAAAAAACATCACGTGGTACACGCATCTACACAACCGTTAGCTGGGCTACAAACATTAAATTAAAGAAATACTATAATCTAATACAAGAATTGCGTAAAACGCTAAACGGAAAGGAAGATGACATTCTAGAAAATGTCCAGACTTTACGCAATGCAAATAAAACCTATAAAAACAAGTTGAAGAACTCCAGAAAGAACTAACAGCCTATAAAAGTAAAAGAGATTCTTCAAATGGAAGATACCGTACTAGTAGATGTTGTGGACGCAAGTCAATTACGTACCGTATCGCAAGCTCTACTAAATGAATTATCTTCCACAAAAATTCTGATGACTACTTCTAATGATAACAATGACTTCGCTATCATTTCCCCAGAAGGAAAAGCAAGAGATATCTACGCATCGATTCAAAAGCCATTAGAAGCTAGTGGTGGTGGCTCACCTAAAATTGTCACAGCACGCTCATCCAAAACCAAAAGCAAGAAGTCATTGAACTATTACAAAAATATATAATCAAAAAAAGAAGTTAAACCCAGAACTTCTCTTTTACATTTATTTATTTAATGACGCAACAATCGCATCAGCTAACTTCTCAATTTCAGCTAAACTATCTTCCTTTACAGCAGACTTTACAGTGACCTTAGGTTCTAGAATCACCGTATTCTTCCAAGTAGAAATTTTGTTTTTCCATAAGAAGTTTTGCGGTTGGAACCCAAGAACCATTTTCAATTAATCCAACTGTACGATTTGCTAGACTATGATTCTTAATCTCTGATAATAAGTGCTGTACAGTATCAAATACTTCTGCGTTATAAGAAGCTGCCGCAAATACAAGTGTAGAGTATTGGAACGCTGTCGATAACATGATTGATAAATCCGTCTTGGATGTATCAAATACTTTCACATTCTTAACACCCTTATCCGCCAACTTCATTGCGAGGATATCCGCTGCGTTAGCTGTATTGTTATAGACAGAACCATAGAATATCGCAACCGAGTTTACTTCATAACTATAAGAAGTCCACTTCTCATAAAGACTGATAATCTTATCAAAATCCTTACGCCAAATATGCGCATGTAAAGGACAGATCATTTTAATCTCGAGATTGCTAACTTTCTTTAATACTGCTGATGCCTGCATGCCATACTTACCAACGATAGAGGTATAATAACGTCTACTTTCATCCTTCCAGTCATGTTCCCAATCAACTTCATCCGCAAATACATTACCGCTCATGCACCAAAACTACCAAACACATCTGCGCTAAATAATATCTTTGCAGTTTCATCGTAAGTCACAATGACTTCAGGCCAATGTACCATTGGTGCAGTTATAAACTTCAAATTATGCTTTCCAAGATTTAATGTGTCATTTTCCTTTACAACGATGGAACGACTATCTGTTTCAAAACGATAGAACTGGTTCATCATTTTGAATGCTTGCATGGAACCAATCAGTTTCATATTTGGATACATCTGTACAAGCTGTGGAATGATTGCACAGTGATCAGGTTCCATATGGTTAACGATCATATAGTCTAATGTTCTACCCTGCAAAGCAAACTCCAAGTTTTCAAAGAACTGCTGGGCAACATTGTAATCAATGCCATCCACAAGACATGTCTTCTCATCTAAAATCAAATAGTTGTTATAAGACATTCCTGCTGGAACACTATATGTATTCTCAAACTTTTCTAGGCGTCGATCTGAGGCACCTAACCAATAAATATCATCTTGAATCTTTCTAACGTTATACATAATTTTACTCTCCCCGTCCATTAGTATATATCTATTACAAATAAATTTAAAATAATACTATCTCATAAAAAAGGTACAGATTCCTCTGCACCTTACTTACTTCGTACGAAATCCCGCAATACCAAATGCACCAGGTCCACCATGAGTAGTAATAACACCACCACATTGTGACCAACGTACCTTTTCAACACCTTGGTTATGAAGATATTCTTCTACTTCCGGTTTCAGTGCTTCATCAAAGCCAACCGTAGTACAGCACCACACTTCGTCCTTGGCAATCGCGTTATTCACAAGGAAGTCATCCATCATTTTAAAAATGACACGATTCATCTTTCCACGATAGTTCTTACCAGCGACTAGACGTCCATCTTTCGCTTCAATGCATGGATGTAAAAGTAATACACCTGCTAATAAAGCCTGGCATTACTTACTCTACCACCAGCGACCAAGAACGCTAACGTCTTAGGAATAAAAGACATATGCCCTCTAGCAATCAAGTCATTGGCAGCACTTACCGCTTCCTCAATACCCCATTCAGGATGTTCGCGTAATAGTTCAGCCATACGCACTAATACTTGACCCTGTCCAATCGAATAAAGCTTTGTATCAATTGCCGTAATATAATCACGGTTTTCCATTGCAATCTGTGCACAACCGTAAGCACAAGTTGTTACAGAAGAATATGCTAGATACAAGATATGTGCTTCAGGATGCTCTTCATGAATGCGATCAAAGATATAATCAAAATCCACAATAGTAGAACCACTTGTCTTTGGAATCTTTAAGTTCTTCTCAAAATAATCGATGATATTAGATGCTGGGAAAGTACCATCATCTTTTGTCTCACCATCAAAAGTAACATGCATAGGAACGATATAGATACCCTCTTTTTCGACTATTTCCTTTGGAATATCCGCACCTGATTCAGCTACTAGTACAACCTTCATTAAGCTGTTCTCCTTTATTTATCATCTATATCATACCAAATAATATTCGTAGAGTGCATTTGTATTAAATCATTTAGTTATTTTTCATCGTAGACTTTGCGTCACTCAACATTGATTCTAGACGTTTTAATTCGTCCTCAAGCATTTGCTTTCCTGCATCTGTGATAAGATACCACTTCTTCGATTTTTCTTCTCTAGTCTTTTCAATAATTTCGTTATCCTCAAACTTTTGCAACATCGCATACAACGTACCAGGTCCAATAGAAACTCTACCATTTGAGATTACACTTACCATAGCCATGATATCAATACCACATACTTCTTTCTGCAAGCATAGGAGAATATAAAACATCGGTTCTGTTAATGTTTGAAACTGTGCACGTGCCATATCATTTCACTATCTTTCCGATAACTGTATCTATCTGTTGTTGAGTTAACTCTTGTGAATACCTAAGTTCAATCAACTCATTTTCACAGTCAACAACATACACATAGTCATCAAATTCCTTATAAACAATCGCTGATTTTTGTTTCCAAAGTTTGTTGATATCGGTTGCCTTCATACCTGAAGATAAGTATAAATATTGTTTATGAATCAACCAAGGAGAAGATGAATGATAAATCGTATACGATAGAACTTCTTGTGCTGCATCTCCTTGTGAGATTACGTACTCCGTCCATTCCACAAATAGACCCTTCTGCTCTGTAAAAGTTCCATGTGTAATCGTTTGATTATCGACATCAATATCAACAAGTTGTAATGGAAAATCATCGGTTGATGCTGCCTTAAGATTAGCCTGCTTCTGTCCATACAACACCATCATGATTACATAGAATATAAACATCGTAATTCCCATAATCGCCATATAACCAGATGAACCATATTTCCTACAAAAGAATTTTTGCAAGCAGAAAAACGCACAATAAACAACAACACCAATCAATGGACTTATCAAAAGGCCACAATAAGATTTTAAAAATAGGTAGAAATAACAATCGTAAATACGAAATAAAATAGTAATCTTGGTTGAAAATACATTTGTTTTTATTTGGATTCCTAAATATAATTCACCTGTACTTTCATATTTTACTACGTAATAATTGATATATTTTCTTATCGTGAAAGTACAGAAAAATGGTGAAAATATGAAAAGAAACCAACCGAGTTCAATTGTAAGATTTCTGTATTCCAGAAGTTCAAAAATATTAGGATTGAGTAAAACCGAGTTAATAATATAAATAGCGGACAAAGGTAATACTATTCGAGCAAATTTTAAATCATCTTTCCTTACCGCAAACGCATTCTCAAGTTTTTCTTCTTTCGTTGCAATATCCACAGCATCTTCTTTCGTTTTATAGAAAATAATCCAGCGTTGATAGGCGTCAATATATTGCCATCCAGCCTCTTTACAATAACCTAAAAAGGCCTCAGAATTTGGATTTAACCCTTGATCTTCCTCTTGTTGTTCGTTAAAGACATAAGCATCATACGTAATATCTTTTGGCTCTCCTTTTTCAAATTTTAGTCCAAATCCAAATCCTTTAAAATGGTATCCCTGTAATGACATTTCATGAAGATAACTAGCGAATGCATCTGATTCAAAATAATTATAATAGACAAACTTATGAATCATATTTCCTCCACAATATCGAGTATCGATATTCATCTACTCAAAATATAATATCGAGTATCGATATTGTCAAGTAAAATAAAATCACCTCTCTAAGCAGAGATGATTTCATCTAATGTAATATCTTGTGATTCAACATCTATTTGATCAACTTCTTGTTCCTGAAATGCAACACCTATTCTATTTCTACAATTCATTAGAACTGAATCATAGTACCCTTTTCCATATCCTGTACGATGATTCTTTGAGTCGTAACTACTTAATGGAACAACCATCATGTCAATCATTTGAACTGGAATCATTTCCGTTACATTTGGCTCTAATAAGCCAAATGGTGCTGGTACTAAGTCATGATTGGATTTAATTACATAAAATTGTAATGTATTCCCTACTACCTTTGGAACACATATAGCAATATTATGTTCAAAACAATAGTTCAGAATTTCCGATGTGTTTAATTCATCTTTGACAGAAACATAACATCCTATTAACATGCCTGCATGTATCCTTGAAATCACTTCTCGACACACAGTATGACTTTTCTTGTTACGTTCTTGTAAAGACAATAAAGCACGTGCTTGTAATCCCTTCGCACGTGCAATCTTTTTATCCAACGGAGCCACTCATATCCAGCTTCATTAACTGGTTCAATTCTACAGCATATTCCATCGGTAATTCTCTTGTAAACGGCTCTAGGAATCCCATGACAATCATTTCTGTTGCTTGTTCTTCACTTAAACCACGTGACATCAAATAGAATAATTGGTCTTCAGAAATCTTGGAAACTTTCGCTTCATGTTCGATAGTAGAAGAATTATTCATATTTGAGTTTGTAGGAATCGTATCACTCTTAGAAATATTATCTAAAATTAAGGTATCACATTCAATGTGTGCCTTTGAATTTCTAGCAGCTGGTGTAAAGTGTACTTCATCACGGAAGTTTGTTACACCGCCGTTACGTGATACAGACTTAGAAATAATCGAGGAACGTGTATTAGGAGCTGCGTGAATCATCTTAGAACCAGTATCTTGGAACTGTCCCTTTGAGCCTACACCAATTGAGATACAAAGACCTGTCGCACCTTCTCCTGCGAGAATACAAGATGGATATTTCATGGAAATTCTAGAACCGATATTACCATCGATCCATTCCATTGTTCCACCAGCATCAACTCGTGCACGCTTTGTTACTAAGTTTAAGATATTGCCAGACCAGTTCTGTACAGATGAATAACGACACTTCGCATTCTTACCTTACATATACTTCAACAACTGCCGCATGTAAAGAATCCTTAGAGTACTGTGGTGCTGTACAGCCTTCTACATAGGAACATTCAGCACCATCATCAACGATAATGATTGTTCTTTCAAATTGTCCCATAGATTCAGAGTTAATGCGGAAGTAAGACTGTAACGGTTTCTCTAATTTAACACCCTTTGGAACGTAGATAAAACTACCACCAGACCATACTGCACTATTGAGTGCAGAAAGCTTGTTGTCACCTGCACTAACGATCTTACCAAAATACTGTTTAAAAAGTTCTGGCTGTTCTCTTAAAGCAGAGTCGATATCCAAAAAAATAACACCTTTCTCTTCGACTTCCTTTAACATGTTATGATAGACAGCTTCTGATTCGTATTGGGTTGTGACACCTGCTAAAAACTTACGCTCAGCTTCCGGAATACCTAACTTTTCAAATGTATTTTTTACTTCTTCAGGAACTTCTTCCCAACTCTTTTCTGTTTCTTGAGAAACTTTACGATAGTAAGTAAAATCTTGGAAATCAATTTCACTTTAAATCAGGTCCCCACTTAGGCATAGGCTTCTTCATGAAGATATGATATGCATCTACACGTTTTTGTGTCATCCATTCAGGTTCATGCTTGTATGCTGAGATATGTCTTACAACTTCTTCAGAAATACCCTTACCTGTATCGATGATGGACTTCACATCATCATGAAAACCATATTTATAATCATCTTGGGAAGAAAGAACTGCTTCATCTTCAGAGGTTAGCTTAATCTGTTCGCTCATTTCTTACCCTCACTTTCATCAATCATCTGTTCAATCGCATCCCAACCAATGGTTGCACATTTTATACGATTGGCTTGTTTATATACATTCTTCAACGCAACCGCCTCTTGTAAAAGTTCTGGATCATATGGCTGTTCGTTAATCATCGCAAAATAATTCTGAATAATTACACGTGCCTCATCCAGTGTTTTTCCCTTTAACAAGTCAGTCATCATTGAAGTACTCGCTGTTGAAATTGTACAAGCCACACCTTCAAAGCGAATATCCTGAATTACACCATCCTTGATATCAGACTGTACGGTAATATCATCAATACAACTATCAGAAGCCATATGTACAGATAAGTAACGATCGTCTTTTACCAATTTATGATTATGTGGATATTGATAATGATCCATGATCAATTCACGTAGTATCTGCGGATCATTAATAAAATTTTCTACTTCACTCATTGTTTATACTCCTTTAGAAGAAGATGCCAACTGCATTTTCTAAACTGATGTTCTTCGCAACTTCAATAAAACGATCTACTTCTTCTTTTGTATTGTAAAAATATAACGACGCACGAATTGTCTGATCCGTACCAATCACTTCATGTAAAACTTTGGCACAATGATTACCAGAGCGTACCGCAATGTGACTAGCACCAAGGTAACCTGCCGCATCTTGCGCAAATACTCCCTTTGCGTTAAATGTAATCGGTCCAGAAGTATTATTCGGGTTATAAAATTCAATGTTATCTAATTCTTTTAACTTTTCCGCAAAATATGCACGGAGTTCCTTTTCATATGCACTGATATTTTCCATGCCAATAGACATAAGATACTCTGCAGCTGCACCTAATCCAATAACACCTTCAATATTTGGTGTACCTGCTTCAAACTTAATAGGCGCATTCTTCAGAATCACATCAGCATCTGAAGTAAAGCGTGCATTCATGCCACCACCAAGCAATAACGGTTCCATACGATCTAGTAATTCAAACTTACCGTAAAGAACTCCTACTCCATCTGGTCCACACATCTTGTGTGATGAAAAGCCCAAGAAATCAATATCAAGTGCCTTAACATCGATTGGATGATGAGGAACACTTTGGGCTCCATCCACAACCATCAATGCGCCAACTTCATGTGCTAAAGTTGTCATCTGCTGAATCGGTTGTAATGCACCCATTACGTTAGTAACGTGTGCAAGTGTAACAACCTTTACCTGAGAATTTAATAACTTTTTATATTCATCCATGATAACCACACCATGGTTATCAACTGGAATATATTGAATTTCTATACCCAATTCTTTTTCCAAGCGATACCAAGGTAAAAGATTACTAGCATGTTCATTGAGCGTTGTTAAAACAATATCACCCTTCTTTAGCCAACCCTTACCTAGTCCATACGCTATCTGATTCAATGTAGCAGTAATATTCGCTGTAAACGCTACTTCGCAAGGCTCGCAGTTGATAAATCTAGCAATAATCTTACGCGTATTGTCATATGCACGATCAGCTTGAATTGCTGTTTCATAATCACCACGTTCAACATTTGAAGTGAAGTTGCAATAAAAATTACAGATAGCATCGATTACAGCTTTCGGTTTGTATGTTGTCGCACCATTGTCAAAATAAATTAACTCAGGATGATTTACAATCATCGGAAAATCTTGACGAATCTTTTCTACATCAATCATAAGTTTGCTAACTTCGCCTCCATTTCTGCGCGGAGCTCTTGCTGAAGTGTTTCATCACTTAAAAATTGAGTGATTGGATACATATAACCAGAACTAATCAAAGACGTACATTGGCGTTGATCTAGACCACGCGATTGTAAATAGTATAGCTGTTCACGGTCAATTCTACCAATCGCTAAAGCATGGCTAGCCTGTACATCATTTTCATCAATTAATAACTCAGGAATAACGGTAGAACTTTGTCCATCATCAAAACACATTACGCGTGACTTCTGATGGCTTTCTGAGCGAGAAGCACCCTTAACAATCTTACCTATCGCATCGATATATAATTTACCGCCATTTAGTACAACTGCGAAGTTATCGATATTCGCTAATGTACGTTGGGCAAAATTTACGATATTCTGCTTGTAGTTTTTATCAGATGCGACTAGTGACGAAGACACAAGATGACCATACGCACCTGGTTCTCTTAGAGCCATATATGTATTACGCTTCACTGGATATGGATTCACTTCACAATGAGCAACTTCGACATTTGCATTGCGTAACACTTCATGTGTCTCATCAATCTCAATCATATGCTCATTGTCATTCCAGAACAGATATTTAACTTGTGCATTAGCGTAAGCAAATGTACGAATACGTAATTTACCGCAGTTTTTGATACGTACAAACACTTCATATTCGCCCGCATCTGCACTGAAAGTTAATTCAATATCACGCTCAGTATCAATTTCAAATTGACTAAAAGAATCGCGTAATTGAATATCTGTATCAACATGAATCATTTCCATTACTTTTTAGCCTCTGCTTCTGCGGCATTACGAACAGCACAACTACCAATTGTACTAGCTGGACGATGAGCAGCCTTCTTTTCGCAAGGTACTTCAATACCATATTCAGCGTAAATCCAATCATAGCCGTCTGTATCAATCTTACGAGCTAACTGACCATCTCCTTCAAGTACCACTTTTCCATCTACAAGTACGTGTGTATATTGAGGTTCAATTAATTCGAAGAAACGTTCATAGTGAGAAACAATCATTAATGACATACCCGTTTCAGCACGTAGATTATTAATAGCATTTGCAACAATATGCATTGCATCAACGTCTAGTCCTGAGTCAATTTCATCTAACATTGCAAGAGATGGACGTAACATCTCCATCTGTACAATTTCATTTCTCTTCTTTTCACCACCAGAGAAGCCTTCATTTAAGAAGCGGTGGGCAAGATCTTCTTTCATCTGTAAATCCTGGATTGTTTTTTCCATAGATTTAATAAATGTAAATAATGGAACCGGAGACTCACGACGAACGTTCATCGCAGCACGTAAAAAAATCACTGTTCGTAACACCTGGAATCTCTTGCGGATATTGCATTGCTAAGAATAGCCCAGCAACACTTCTCTCATTTACAGGCATCGCTAATACATCTTTTCCATCATATGTAATAGAACCTTTTGTTACGGTATATACAGGATTACCCATAATCGCCGCAAGTAATGTTGATTTACCATTACCATTTGGTCCCATTAAGGCGTGTACCTCATTTTCTCCAATTGTAAGGTTTACACCCTTTAAAATTTCTTTATCTTCCACTGATACGTGAAGATCTCTAATCTCTAAAGTTTTCACACAATCACCTTCATTCCAGCTACCTATTGCAACATTATCTTCTAAATTCTTTGAGGGTTACACTATCTCATTTGTGAAATTTTTATTTTGTGATTCTTCACAAAACTTCAGTTTACGGAAATTGCAATTAAACCACATTTACACTATAATTAAAAAGCGTTTTTACGTATAAAACTTTAGGAGGTATTATGGGCAAATTCTTGAAAAAGAACTGGTTTGTAATGTTAGTGGTAGCAGTCTTCCTCGCTATCAGTGTGTATTACATTTACGATACAAACAAAGGAAAATTAAAAGGTAAACAAACAAACGGAGAAGATGTCGTTTATTCTATCGATGATAACGATACAACTGCTTCTGAATTCTACGAAACACTATTTAGAACAAATGGTTCAAGTGCTGAATTAACATTGTTCAAACGTGCAATCGCAGACGCTAGCATTTCTACAACAAATGAAATTAAAGACGCAGCTGCCAAGCAAGCTGAATCCATTATCGCTAACTACAAGAACTCATATGGTAATAACTATGAAGCTAAGTTACATGCAGATATGGCAAATACTGGTTATACAGATTTAGAAGAATATTTAATTCAACAACAGAAAGTAAACCAGTTAACAGCTGAATACGCAAAAGAACATTTCGATGAATTAAAGATTCGTCAAGTATCTTATATCTTGATTAAGTTTACAGATAGAAACAACCCTACGGCTGAACCTACGGAAGATGAAGCAGCTAGAATGAAAGCTGTTGATGATGAATTAGCAGCTGGTGATGATTTCGCTACAGTCGCTTCCAAGCATAGTGAAGATACATCAACATCTGTTAACGGTGGTGTATTAGGTGTTATCGATAAGAATACATCTACATTGGATGCTGCATTCTTAGAAGCATCCCTCGCTCTTAATGAAGGTGAAGTAAGTAAGTGGGTACGTTCTTCTAACTTTGGTTATTTCAAGATTATTGCAAATGCTACAACACAAGCAAAGCTTGAAGAAGTTGCTGGAGATAATCCTTACTTAACATTAGTTCAAAACTACGATACAACTCTTTCAAATCTGGCACTATGGTCAAAGGCTGAAGAATTAGGCATTGATTTCAAGGGTAATGATGAAATTGAAAACTCAATTAAGAAAGATATGGGTATTATTAAGACAGAAAGTGAGGAAACAAAATAATGACAAAGTTTAAGAAACTTACTGCCGTTGTTTGTACTGCTATCCTCTTATCTGGATTAACTGGATGCAGCGATGCAGTTGCAAAGTTAAAAGATAGTAACGAAGTACTCTTCTCCATTGGTAAGAAGAATATTACAAAGGGTGATGTATTCACATTAATGAAGCAAAATGCCGGTGCTACTACTGTTGTCAATGAAGCAAGTAAAGCAATCGCCATAGCAGAAATTGAAGTTACAGATAAGATGCAAAAAGAAGCAGAACAAAGCCTTGCAAACTACAAATCAATGTATGGTGACTCTTTTGCTCAATATATGAAGAACAATAACTTAGATGAAGAAACATACCTGAAGGAATACCTTATTCCTTCTCTTCAAGCTAAGGAACTAACAAAGAAATATATTGATGAGAACTTCGACTCTCTAGTAGATACATACAAGCCAGTAAAGGCTACAGTATTAACCTTCACTACCCAAGCAGATGCAGATGCAGCGTTAACTGACTTAAAAGGTGGTAACACTGATTTCGCTGCAGTATCTACAGCACACAACGGAACAGGTACTCCTGTATCACAGATTTACACAACTGAATCATCCGACTTAGATGCATTAGTACGTACTATCATCACCTCAAATAAACCAAGCGATCCTTGGACAGAGTCACCTGCTAGTGATGGTGCGAAATTCTATGTTATCAAGGTTGATGAAAACGATGCTTCAAAGATAAAGGATGATGTGGATACAGCACTACAGAAGATTAATCAGGTTTCTGCAGATGCATCAACATACTTCTTCAAGAAGCACAACTTCCGCATCTATGATAAGACTATCTACGACTCCGTTAAGGACAAATATCCAGATATTCTAGTACAAGATATGAAATAAAAGTCGCAAAATTATGCGACTTTTTTTACAATATAGATATATAGAAATGAGAGGAAATTAATATGTGTATTTTCTGCGATATTATCGATCATAAGATCCCTTCAAAAGTCGTCTACGAAGATGACAACGTTTTAGCAATACTTGATATCTCACAGGTAACCTACGGCCATACAATTGTGATGCCGAAGAAACATGTTGCAAACATCTTAGAGGCAGATACAGAGACCGTAAAACAGTGTGCTGAAGTTATCTCTAACTTGTCTAAGAAAATTGTTCATGCCACAAAAGCTGAGGGATGTAATATTCTAAATAACTGTGGTGAAGTAGCAGGACAAACAGTACACCACCTGCACTTCCATATTATTCCACGCTATAGTGAACATGATGCATGTCAATTCATATTCAACAAATCAAAACCACAAGACTTAGATGAAGTACTTAAAACAATCAAAGGGGCCTAATGCCCCCTTTTCACTTTACATTCAAACGTTTTAGCATTGCATCATGTGCTGCATTCTCTAGTGTATCTTGTAATGGTTCTAGTTGCTCTACAGCATATCTATGATTTAAACCACGTAGAATGACTTCATCAGCGATTGCTGGGTTTTTTGGTAATAGTGGTCCATGCATGTAGGTTGCGATTGTTTGTGCATCCATATACCCTTCATATTCACCTTTGTATGTATTTCCATGTCCAACTAATACTTTACCAAATGGATTTGATACGGCTTTTGTTTGACCACCATGATTTTCAAATCCTACAACAGTAACCTCTTTATCATGAATATTCGCTTTAACAACAATATTACCAATGCAGCGATGATCACGGTCACTACTTTCTGTATAGTAGTCATAGATACCCAAACCATCAATCTTTTGACCATCCTGGTCTAAGTAATATTGACCAAATAATTGATATCCACCACAAATTAATAAGAATGCTGTACCATTTTCTTTTGCCTTTAAGATAGATTCTTTACGTGCCAGTAAATCTTTATAAATAAGTGTCTGTTCTTTATCTGCTCCACCACCCAAGAAGAAGATATCATAATCTTCAATATTTCTTTCTTCTTGTAATGTACAAGTATCAACAACAACATTTATACCACGCTTACTTGCGCGATAGCGTAAAGTTTCAATATTACCTTTATCTCCATAAAGGTCCATGAGGTCATGATACATCCATAAAATCTTTAATTCCATGATTATCTTGCCTCCTTCTTTAAGATGCTACGCACAACATGCAAGGCTGTATAAGTAGAGAGAATATAACTATCTCTATCTGCTTTATCTAAATATTTGATTGCTTCTTCGAAGTTCTCAATGACTTGAATATGGTCTTCTAAACCTTCATACTTCAAGCGCAAAGCCATGTCAAAAGCACGTGTTCCCGAACATACTATGGTATGAATATTCTCTTTATTCAGACGTTCAAAATGTGCATCCCAGATCCAACTAATATCCCTACCATCTTGGTCATTATCATTCAAGAAGATAGCGATATTTTTATCACCTTCTTGGTTTACGATATACTTCATTACTTCATTTGCACCAGTTGGATTTTTGATAAGATTTAATACAGATGGTTTACTGAGCGCAAATACTTCATTACGTCCTTCTTTCATAGAGAACGTTTTGAATACTGTGTTCGCCGCTTGTAAATCTAAGCCTAATAAGCGCATCACTGTTAATACAACTGCACAATTATAGATTGCATAAATTGTATTCATGAAAGAGTGATATTTTATACCATCAACTGTGAACGTCTGATTTTGATAATCAATTTCAGAGACATATGTATATGGTGTAATCTTTCCGAATCCGCAGGATGGACAAGCAAATCTTCCAATATGTGAATATTGGTAATAATCATAGACAAGACGTGCACCACAATTTGGACAGAACTTACCTTCACTCGCTTCATTTGTGGTCTTTTGTGATACTGCATTCTGTCCAACAGAGAAGTAGTGTACTTTTGCTTTCTTCGCATTTTGTGCAATACGCACTACATTAGGGTCATCTCCATTCATAATGAGATCTCCCTCAAAGTTTTCCGTTACTTCTTCAATCTTACGGATAATTGTTTCCATCTCTCCTGCACGATCTAACTGATCGCGAAAGAAATTATTTACTACAAGTGCTGTAGGTCTTAATGCCTTAAATTGACGATATAATGTTAACTCATCCACTTCAATAACAGCTACATCAGCTTGTACATTAAAATTTGCATCAGAGTTACCTGCTAGTAATGTAGCGATACCAACATTTAAGTTATCACCACGACTATTGTTAATCACCTTTAAACCTGCTTGCATGATAGATTTTGCGATAAGGTTTGATGTAGTTGTCTTACCGTTTGTCCCTGTCACAAGAATCACATGTTTAGGCATATGAAATTTCTCAATGAAATGAGAATCCATTTTTAGTGCTAATCGTCCTGGCAAGGAACCACCACGACCTACTGCAGTTAATGCTTTACGAACAATTTGAACTGCTACTAAACGTAAATCCATGTTTATTCCTTTCCTTTCGGTTTATAGAATTGACGATTCTCTAACGCAAATAGTTTTGGTGTCCATGTACCAGGCTTGATTGATGAGAAAGCCTGACTTAACATATTTAAACGTGCATCTAAGTTATCTACCAAATATAAAACTTCAGCTTCTTGAAGTTTAGGTAATACTGGCGATCCAAACTCCATCTTTCCATGATGGGAAAGAATCATATGATGTAACATGATTGTCTCTTCACGGTCTTCTAGATGTTCCTTAGCAGCCACTTCTGTTAACCAACCATTCGCAATGGAAATATGTCCTTCTAGTTTTCCTTCTAATGTATATTCCGTCGCAATCGCTCCACTCATTTCTGCTGTCTTACCAATATCATGTATTAATGCCCCAGAAACAAGTAAATCATAGTCTAATTGTGGGTAGTGTTTACATAGCATCTGGCACACTTCAACCATACTAATAGAATGCTCGCTGAGACCTCCTAAATAGTTATGATGAATTTGCGAAGCTGCTGGATATTCAATAAACTTTCTTCCAGAATGGATTAGCATTCCTTTCACTAACTTACGATATACTTCATTTTGAATGGAATCTAAAATTTCATGAAGCTTATGACTACGTTCTTCTTCACTTTGTGTACTTGAAATTACAAAGTCACTCATATTCAATGTAGATTGATCTAGCGGTTGAATACGATTGATACGTATTTGTAAGTTATGATTATAGTCTAGAACTTCAAAACTAACTTCTTGAACTAAACCAACTTGTACAATATCTTTATCTTCTTGTTTAACATCCCAAAACTTCCCATCAATAGTACCTGAACTATCCTGTACAACAAGAGATAGATATTGAGCACCTTTATTAGTTGTGCCATTCTTTACATCCTTTATCAATAGTGGCAAAACGTATCTCTTACCTACTTCAAATTCATTAATCTTCGTCATGACTCCACTCCATTCTATCCATCACTGCATTAATATCTTCGCTATAAAATCCTTGTGTTACACAATAGCGATAAATACGTGTCTTTAAATCATATCCACGATATTTTCTCTCATAGCGCTTCATAGCTTTATGTACTAACTTTTCTAGTAGTACATTTTCATTTTCTTGATTAGCAGAAAAATCTAACTCTGATACAACTTTCTCGATTGTACTGTTAGAATATCCTCTTGTCATCAGTTTATTGCGAATCGTATTTTTCGTTTTTATGACTGATAACTTCTGACTCTGCCTTAAAACCTTTGTGGCATATGCTAATGCAAATTCATATTCTTTGAGTTTAGATTGTTCCATGCATGCAAGGATACAATCCTCCTTTACACCACGTTGTTTAACTTGGAGACAATTTGCTTTGGACCATATAAGCTATTTGCTAACGCTTGTATTTGTTCCTTACATAGCTTTTCATCATCCAGATACCCTTTTTGTATTAGCTTATCAATTAGAGAATTCACTTCTTGATAATCTGCAAGTTCTGTTTCTTTTAGCCATTTACGCATCTCGTAAATCGTTCTATCCTTTAGCGATAGCTTGCGTAAGCATCTTTGATATAACTGTTCAGAATCAATATGCTTCTCAAAGCTACATAACTGCTCTTTGGTAATTGTAATACCCTTTCTTAATCCATACTGGACATAATCATCTAGTGTCACCTTGATTTCTTTTGAGAAAGTCGGATTTAATTCTATCACTAGTTTTGCATATTTCTTCTGCAATTCTACGCTACGAATGTAATACGATTCCAAAGCATCCTGATATTTTTTTAAATATATCATCATAGTCACATTGAAGAATTTCTTTTCCAAATACAGGAAGTTTCAGCTGTGTCTTACAGAGATTGATGAGTGGATCATCAAACGTTGCTTGTAGAAGATCAAAATGAAACTCTCCTAATTCCATAACATCATTTAGATTCTTAAATGGTAAGAACAGAACTTTAGATTTCTTATCATATTTGAAGTTATCTCTATCACAAGCAATCACGATAACATCTATCTTTTTGCTTGTAACCATTGATAGAAGGATGAAATCTGACTTAATTTATCAAATGGATATTCATTTGTTAAAAATCCAATTCTCATCACTCACTCCTTCTATTAAAAAAAGTACTCTTCAATATGTAACAATTATACTATTTTTGACCACTCTATCACAACGAAACAGATAAGTTTCCAATCTTAACAGAGATTTTTATATTTAGAAAATCATCACGACTTGTTCATATGATGTTCACATTCCACCAATATATTAAAAGCAACCAAAGGAGGTTAACAAAAATGAACGGCACAAAACTATATCAAAAATTAGCAATTGTACCAATCGTAGCACTTAGCATAGCAGTAGCCGGTTGCAACAAGCAAGCAGATAATGGGACAATAGAACCTACTACAACTGCAAATACTTCTACAACAACGACTACAGGAAAGAATACTACTCTTAACTATTCAAAGAATTCTCCTTTAAATACATCAAATATGTTTACACAAACAGATCTTACACAGACTGTCGATACAACTAATGCAAAGAAGATAACTTTAGAAGATGGTAAGGATGTTACTATCGATACAGCCGGCACTTATGTTATAACCGGTACAGCAAAGAATTCCACGGTAATTATTAACGCTTCTGCAGATGCAGAAGTACATCTTGTATTTGATAACGTATCTATCACAAATACAAATAAGCCAACTGTATATGCAGTCAATGCGAAAAACGTATACGTGACAACAACACAAAACTCCACAAATAACCTAAAGGTTACTGATGAGTTTACTGAAGATGATGGAAATGACATCGATGCGGTTATTTTTGCAAAAACAAATATTACACTTAATGGTTTAGGTACCCTAAATATTGATTCATCCGCAAATGGTGTCGAATCCAATAGTGATTTAAAGGTGACTGGTGGTACATACAATGTCAATACAACAAAGCATGGGTTCAAGGCTCTTAACAGTATCCGTGTAGCAGATGGTACATTCAATATCAACGCAACAAAGGATGGTTTCCATTCTGAAAATGAAGATGATTTAACAACAGGATATGTATATATCGCTGATGGTAACTTCATAATCAACTCCGAAGATGATGGTATCCAAGGAACAAGTATCACAGAGATTGATGGTGGTACATTTGATATCAATGCCGTTGAAGGAATTGAAGGTACTTACGTACAGATTAACGATGGCACAATCAAAATCTACGCTACAGATGACGGTATCAACGCATCCGAAAAAGCTACAAACTATGATGTACAGTTAGAAATTAATGGTGGTAACTTAGACATCACAATGGCTGAGGGTGATACAGATGCTCTTGATGCAAACGGTACATTAACTATCAATGGTGGTTATATCAATATCACTGCACAGTTTGCATTCGACTTCGACTTAACTGCTTCATTAAACGGTGGAACAGTTATCGTAAATGGAACACAAGTCACATCAATTACCAAATCCATGATGGAAGGTGGCGAAGGCCCAGGTGGACAATCAGGTCAAGGTGGATTTGGCGGTCCTAGATAACCATACACATTCAACTCTATGGAAACATAGAGTTGATTTTTTATATGAAAAGGAAGGTCATTGACCTTCCCTAATTCTCTTTCTGTGCTTTAATGACTTTCATACGTGAGAACTCTTCACGTTCTTTTTCTTCCAAAGATTCAGTCATTTCTTTAATCGATGATTGATAACGAGGTATCACAACATTCTTTAAAGCATTTGCACGTTTCTGTGTTTTGGAGATTGCATTTGCGAGACGATAGATAGAGTTATCTACTTCTGCCAATATTAATGTAATCTGTTTTACTTTCTGAAATTGGATGTACGCTTCATCGATTCGTGACGATGTACCCTCTAGACCGTATGGTACTTCTACACTATCAGGTTGGTGGTAGATAATATTAGGAACTTCAACCCCCATAACACTACGATATGTGAGTTTAATTGAATCATCTACTTTTATCTGTTCTGTGATAGCAGTAATCATACCACTCGACATATTTGCCTGTTGCAGTAAGTAGTATCCAGTTTGATAGGCACTGGTAATCTGTTCACGTAGAATCTTTACCTTCTCTACTTGAGACATCATTTCACGAATCAAGATATTACGCTTACGATCCATTAATTCAAAGCCGTTTTGAGCAAGACCCAGGGATTTGCGGGCTTTGATAAGATTACCCTTTGTCGCAACTGCCTGCGTTGCCATAACTACTCTTCTCCTTTAATAATTAACTGAATCGTATGCTCAGCGTGTTCAGAGTCGTAGTTAGCTTCGATGATCTTAGGATCAAGACGATCTAACGCTTCCTTAGGAAGTAAGGATAGTAACGCCCAACCAAGTCCAAGTGTTTCCTTCATAGAACGATTGACACGATATCCCTGTCCTAGGAATATAGATTCAAATCTCTTACCGAACGCAATATATTGTTTATCTAATGGAGACAATTCATCTTCACCAATAACACTTGCTAGAGATCTTGCGTCCTGCACTTTTGCATAACATGCAAATAACTGGTTCGCAACATCTTGGTGGTCTGCTCTTGTATAACCTTCACCAATACCATCCTTCATCAAACGTGATAATGAAGATAGAATTCCAATTGGTGGATTGATGTTATTGAGATATAAGTCACGATCCAATACAATCTGACCTTCAGTAATATATCCAGTTAAGTCAGGTACTGGGTGAGTAATATCATCGTTAGGCATAGTTAAGATAGGAATCTGTGTAACAGAACCCTTACCACCCTTGACGATACCTGCTCTTTCATATAGCGAAGCCAAATCAGAGTACATGTATCCAGGGAAACCTTTACGTGAAGGAATTTCCCCCTTAGAGGATGAAAACTCACGTACAGCTTCACAATACGCTGTCATATCTGTCAAGATAACAAGAACATTCATATCACATTCATACGCAAGATATTCAGCTGCTGTTAATGCACAACGTGGAGTCATAATTCTTTCAAGGATTGGGTCATCAGATAAGTTGATAAACATACATACCTTATCCATTACACCAGTCTCTTCAAAAGAACGTCTGAATGTATCCGCTACGTCATTCTTAACACCCATCGCACCAAACACGATACAGAAGTTTTCCGCATCTTGTCCTGTAAGTGATGCCTGTCTAACAATCTGGCTAGCAAGCTTATCATGTGGTAAACCTGAGCCAGAGAAAATAGGTAATTTTTGTCCACGAATTAAAGTATTTAACCCATCAATCGCAGAGATACCTGTATTGATGTAGTTACGTGGATATTCACGAGAAACAGGGTTTAAAGGTTTACCATTGACATCTTCATATTTATTGATATAAACAGGTCCAAGGTTATCAATTGGATCACCTACACCATTAAATGTACGGCCAAGAATTTCTTTGGATACACCTAATACCATCGGATGTCCCAATAACTTTGTCTTTGTATTGGTTTTACCTAATCCATCTGTTCCTTCAAACACCTGAATGATGGCACGTTCCCCTTCAATCTCAACAACTCTACCTTTACGTCTTGAGCCATTGTTTAAGAGAATTGAAACCATTTCTTCGTTTGAAACATTCTTTACATGATCCAATGCAACAAGAGAGCCTTGGATTTCATCTAAACCTAATAACTGTAAACTCATTGAAATCCTCCTCTCTTATTGAATTGATGCTAATGCAGCATCAATCTTTTCATTGTATGCATCTAGCAATACTAGATTGTTATTTGGTACATCATATTTCATCTTGATAACTTCATCAAATACACCTGTCTGTGTCATGAGAGATACAGGAATATGCTTTTGAACATATGGTATACATGCTTGTCTTAGGTAATGAATTACCTTTAACATCTTGTATTGTTTCTCAAGAGAAACGTAAGTATCTTCTGGATGGAAAGAGTTTTGCTGGAGGTATCCAACACGTACGACACGTCCAATCTCTAATGTTAATTTTTGGTCTTCAGGTAATACGTCCGAACCAATCAACTTAACAATTTCCATTAACTGTGCTTCTTCATGTAAAATAGACTGCATCTCTTGACGTAAGTCAATAAAGTCATGTGCTACATTCTTATCATACCAACGTGTTAAATCATCGATATATTCAGAGTAACTATCTGTCCAGTTTACAGCTGGATAGTGACGCATATATGCAAGTGATTTATCTAAGGCCCAGAAACTACGAACGAAACGTTTTGTATTCTGTGTAACTGGCTCTGAGAAGTCACCACCCTGTGGTGATACTGCACCGATTAAAGTAACAGAGCCCTTCTTACCAGATAACGCATCTACCATACCTGCACGTTCATAGAACTGTGCGATACGTGATGGTAAGTATGCTGGGAAGCCTTCTTCTGCAGGCATTTCTTCCAAACGACCAGAAATTTCACGTAAGGCTTCAGCCCAACGAGATGTAGAGTCGGCCATAAGCGCTACATGATATCCCATATCACGATAGTATTCAGCCATAGTAACACCTGTATAGATAGATGCTTCACGTGCAGCTACTGGCATGTTTGAAGTATTCGCAATCAATACCGTACGGTCTAACAATGGCTTGCCAGACTTAGGGTCAATTAATTCTGCGAATTCTTCTAGAACCTGTGTCATTTCATTACCACGTTCACCACAACCTACATAGATGATGATATCCGCATCACACCACTTGGCAATCTGGTGCTGAAGCATTGTCTTACCTGCACCAAAGCCTCCAGGAATTGCAGAAGATCCACCCTTAGCAATTGGGAACATTGTATCAATAACACGCTGACCTGTAATCAAAGGAATTGAGATTGGCTCACGCTTGATAATTGGACGTGGGTTACGAATTGCCCACTGCTGCATCAATTTCACTTCAACCTCTGCCTCATCAAATTCACTCTTTACAACAAGTAATACATCATTAACAGTATACTCTCCACTTGGAAGTGCCTTTACAACCGTACCATTTAACCCAACTGGAATCAAAGAACGGTGTTCAATCAATGATGTCTCTGGAGTTGTAGCGAAAATCTGTCCTTCTTTAACAGTATCGCCTTCCTTAACTAACATTGTCACGTTCCACTTCTTTTCAAGATCAAGTGCAGGAACAGATTTACCTTCTGAAATGAAGGCACCCTGTTCTTTTGCAATCTCATCTAGTGGTCTTTGAATACCATCATAGATATTACGTAAGATACCAGGTCCTAATGTAGCGTTTAATAAATGACCTGTTCCTTTAACTGGTTCATTTGGTCTTAATCCTGTTGTAGATTCATATACCTGAATCATTGTTTTATCTTCATCAACACGGATTACTTCACCTAGAAGTTCCTTCTCACCAACATACACCATCTCACGCATGGAGAAAGATTTCGTGTTGATGACGGAAATAACTGAACCATTAATTGAATAAATTATATCACTCATGATTGTCACTTCCTTCCGTAATGATGAATCCAGAATGTTCACGGAATAAGAGACGTGCTTCTTCAAGCTTTTCACTCAAATCACAACGATATTCCAAACGATTTTCCAAATCTGAATATGTGAATCCACCAAAGCGGAAATATCCAGTTTGAACATTCGCTGTAATATTTTTCTCTTTTAATAATTCATTGAACAATTCTTCATCTTGTTTTCTAACTGTAAAGATACCTGTAGGGGTAACCTTAATCAGATTAATATTCTCTACAAGATATTCTTTATATTGGCTAGACTTAACAAAGTCTTCAATCTTCTTACTAGCACCTTCTAGCAATTGATTAATAAAATCCATACGAAGCTTTAGTAAATCGTGCTTGATCTTTAAAGTTTCTTGGGATAGCTGTGAAGAAGCACTTAAACGTAAATCGTTTGTTTCTTTTTCAAGATAGGCTTCTGTTTCTTCTTTAGTCCTACCATGAAGTAATTCAACTGTTCATCGTGCATCATTTGAATTTCCTTCATAACAGTTTCTTCTACTAAAGTAGATTGGTTCAGCATATCGGATTTAATGGATTTGATTATTTTCTCTTCAAATTCTTCCATTGCTCACCTCTATAGTTTTACGCCAATTGCCTCACTGATATAACGGTCAATTGTTTCGCCAATCTTAGCGGAACCATGACGGTCAGAAATCTCAGTAATTAATGGACGTTGTAATACTAATTTCTTTCTTGCGACAACATCAGCAACCTGTTCCATCGCTTTGGTTGTCATTAAGACAATCGCAATATCTGGATCAGCAATTAACTGATTAAGTTTATCTAATATTTCTTGACGTTCATGTAATACGATGCCTTCAAATCCAGCAAGACGCATTCCCATTAACGTGTCGGTATTATCACTAATACAATATGCTTTCATGCAGCTTCCTTAGAGTGCATTGATAATCAAGATAGAAATTAGCAAACCGTAAATCGCTACACCTTCACCAAGGGCAACGAAGATAATAGCACGACCGAAGTTATCTCCATTTTCAGAAACAGCACCGATAGCAGCTGGAGCAGCAGAAGCAACGGCTAAACCAGCACCTAAGCAAGCACCACCAACGGAAAGACCAGCAGCGATAAATCCTAAACCTTTTGCTAAATCACCTGTAGCAGCAGTCTTACTAGCCTCTTCAGCTAAAGCAGTATATGAGTGAGCTTGGAATAATAATACAACTAAGAATACGCCAGCAAAAATTGCAACCTGAGCAAGAATTCTTGTCTTAGCGTTTGTAGTATTGATTCCTTTACGTAATAGAATCCATAATGGTCCAACAACTAAAATAACAGCAATTAATGGTAATAAAATTTCTTTTGTAGATAATAACATGATTTTTCCTCCTAAGTGTTTTATTCTGCATCTTCGGCAGTATATGCCTGATATTTAATTCCACCACCGTTATAGTAACGGCTAAACATTTCGTAGTATTCCAAACGTAATGTCTGAATACCAACGATCAAACCTTCTAACGCCATAACAAAGATATTACCAAGTACTGCAATGATGATACCTGCATTACCTGTCATCTTTACTAGCGTCATTACAACAAGCATCATGCCTGCATGGCTTAATACGAAACCACCAACACGCAGATATGACATGGAGTTTGTTACAAAACTCAACAGTATTTCAAATGTTTCAAAGAAACTCATCAGGAAGTAATTTCCCCATCCATCTTCAGGTTTAAATGAGTGTCCTTCAAACTTTCTTTCAAAAGCTTCCTTCATCATAAATAAGATGATTGGAACAACAATAAATGGAACTACAAACAATGGTTTAAGTACATTCACCTTAGCTATAGCTAGTAACACAGCAGCCACAATGATAAATCCATAGAATACAAATCCTGCAACACCATTTTGTGAAAACAAGAATTCAGCCCACTCTTTCTTACGAGCACGATTCCACATATTCATAATCATCGTAACTAAGATAAGTACTGCACCAATCGCAATCGCACCAATCAGAAGCACCATCGTACTGGATGAAGCCATAACTTCAAATAACTTGTCTCTTACACCAAATAAAGATTGATGTACTGGATTTAGAAGTGTTTCATGTCCAAAAACAGATCCAAACAAGAAGCCAAAGATGGATGATGTAATACCAACTCTACCAACAATACCAAATAACTTGCCCTTTTTTTCGAATAAGAAACCAAGAATCATCAGTACAAGCCCTTGTCCAAAATCGCCAAACATGATACCAAACAAGATACAGTACGTGATTCCAATAAAGACTGTTGGATCAAAATCATCATATGCAGGTAGTCCATACATCTCGATAAACAATTCAAATGGTTTGAAGAACCAACTATTCTTTAATAGTGTTGGACACTTGATATCTTTCACTTCACTTGGTTCTTTAATTCTAAAGTCAACCGGCAAACCATTAAAGGCCGCTTTATATGTTTCAACGTCAGAAGCCTTTACAAATCCACTAAGGATTTGTTTCTGGTCTAATACTGCAACATATGGATACATATTGCAGATAGAACTTTGACGTACGCAATAGGAATACATATCAACCATCTTGATACGGCATTGTTCTACTCTTTTCCTGAATATCAAACTTCGGAATTGTGATTGGTTCAAAGAATAAACTCTGGAAAATCTTGAAAGTTTTAGCAGCGTAAGTATCACTTGTTACATATACAAGCCACACATATTGTGCTGTGGAATGTAAACGATGTAATACAAACATCTCTTCACGATACAAGGATAACTTCTTAAAACTATCCATCGGTAATCTACCAAAACCAAAGTTTAGATAGTTACATGCATGCATCTTTTCAAAGTTTAATATACTTAATTCTTTTAAAGCCTTTTCATCATCCGGTGATAATGTCTCACTTTGTGCAACATTATCTAAACCAAACTCTTCGTTTAATTCTTTAATATATGCTTCAATTTCAGCATTGGTATAACTAGATGTAATCTTTTCTTTTACATTCAAATCACATCCAACTGCATGCGCAATACTCTTAAATGTCTGTACATAATCCTGATAAGGATTTTCTGTACTAATGACGCTTCCATTGTTATCATCATTGATAATTTTGGTTGCTATCACTGGCTGTACCAGACCTGTGTTCATCCCCGCTAGTAACATCGCATCTCGATGTTCTGGGTCTGTGCATGCACTGATGAACTTCATTTTTTCTATAGCCATGTGCAATCCTTTCTTAATAAATCAACAGAGCCTTCACACGCTCTTGTGGAATTTGATATCTTACACTTTCGATAATATCAATCACATTCTGAATCTCAATATCTGCTAGTAATACATACGCTAGTAGTGATAGATTCGGATCGGTATCGGTACGAATAAAATGTGCACTCATATTGAACGTAATACGTTGTGCATAATGTTCAATATAAAGGAATTTTTGATTTGATAGATACGCTTTATATCTCGATTTCTCTAAGCGTTGAATAACTTGTTCTGCAGTATCATTGTCAATCATATCGTATAAATCTTTCATACGGAAGAAACAACAATAGTCTGCTAGCATCTGCTTGATAAACTCCCTAGAAACAGTAAAATACTTCTTCAAACGATAAATAATTGCGATATTCTCTAACTCGATACGAGACAAGATAATTTCTTTCATCTTTTCCTTTGAAGTTGTATTAGAATACTTCTCAATCGTTTCTAGACACGTTGCGTAATATTTAGTACGTAAAGAATGCTCCAAATTGATAAAATCCATATCCTCTAAGGATTTCTGTTCATACTTTTTTAATACGTCATAATAAGAAGTATCTTTCAACAACATCAATACATCTTGAAAGGAAGTACTATCCGTCAATTCCTTCAGTGGAAATGAAGTATAGCTTCCAATATATAGCGGTAACTTGGAAATCATATTTTGGCGTAACATCTCATTATCTTGGTCAGAAAGTGAATGTAATTTCATCAGAATTAATTCAATTTCTGTTTCCATGACCGCAATATGCCCAAAATGTTTTGCGTTATCATCCGCATAGCGAATCAGTTTTGCAAATCGATTGAATACACCTGTACGAAGTAAAACCTCTAACTGGCCACGATGTATCGACTTTGGGTTAATTCCCACTAAAGACTCCTTATAAAGAGGCTGACTTTGCAAAAATATTGCAATATCACCAACTGTCTTTTTTTGTAACATCGTTGCATAATCAACAGGTGTCAAATGTTCTGCAAGCATCGCTCTTGCCTTAGCGGTAATCGCATTACTTGATTTGCTCATTCGCTACTCCTGTTCTCTTTTTCCAACCGTATAATCCGCAATCATCTGAATCCAGCGTTCTTTATTTGCATTAAACATATCCGTAATGCGCTTTGATTCTTTCTCATACATTGCTTTTGCTTCTGCTTGTTTCTTCTCATGAGTCGTACGAATTTCTTCACGCATTGATTTAACCTGTGCCTCTACGTTGGCCCAAGCCTCATCCGTCAGTTTCTTTTTCTCCTGCTCAATTGCCTGCTTCAATTTGTACTTCAATTCATGGGCATTATTAATCTTATTGCGAGTTTCTTCATCCATCTTAATAAGATCTTGAATCACTTCTATTTCCATAGTTACCTCCCATAAACATTAGCCCCTTAATTATAGTACTTTTCATCAAAAAATTATAGTTGATTCAACGATAAAACATACTAACTCTGCCTAGTTTTTTATATTTTGAAAAAGAAAGCAGTTACAAAAAAGACATCCACTACAGTAGATGTCCAGTTTTATTTCAATTCATTTGTAAGATATTCAAATAGCGCAATACATCCCTCTTCAATTTCACGATACGCTGTATCGAAATCGCCACTATACCAAGGATCAGAAATTCCTCTACGAATCCCTGTATATTCTAGCAATAGATGTATCTTTCTATCTGGATCATTATGAAACATTTCTTGCATGTTGCGGATATTCATCTCATCCATACCGATTAACAGATCATAATGTGCATAATCCTTCACAGTGATTTGACGAGCTCGTTTTTCATCGCATTTCATACCATGTTCATATAGTTTCTGTTTCGCAGCAGGATAAACTGGGTTGCCCCTATCGTTCCATATCTCTTCTGAACTAGTCGCAGCAGAAGCTATCTCAAATTTATCACTAACACCAGCATCACTTACTAGTTTACGAAAGATATACTCCGCCATAGGCGAACGGCAGATATTTCCATGGCAGACAAATAATATCTTTATTGTCATAGTAAACTTACTCTTCTCCTGTATAAGTTCTCTTGTAATATTCCCTACAGATAATAGAAGTAAAGATAAATACAATCATTGAAATGATGATACCAGCAAATAGATAAGAATTTATGAAACTTGCAATCACAGCAACTACCAGCAATAAATCTTCTGCAATCAAAAATGCTTGGCGTTTAGACATTAATTCAATCTGACGACATCTTTCATCATGCATCTCGTTATATAAACGCATCAAATCTTTTTCATTCTTCATTGCTTTATAATTCTTTGCAATATAACACATAGCTACCACGATTATTACAATAAATAGGCCCGTATAAAATCCATCCATATAGTTAGCCATGTGACTATCTGCATATGATTTCGTCAGATATCCTAATTTATTTACAGCAAGAATCAATGCTGAACATATTGCAACCACTATCCAAATATTTGTATATTTTTTTGTAATTCTTTTTTTGCCTTTAATAATTTCTTGTCCATGTTTATTCCTCTTCCTCTAATTCTGTAAAATCAAATACTTCTTCAATACTCAATGAAAACTGCTTCGCAATCTTATACGCTAGTGGTAATGAGGCAGTATACTTCCCTACCTCAATTGAAGTTATCGTCTGTCTTGTCGTACCAACTAAATCCGCAAGTTCAACTTGAGAAAGTTTATGTTCCTTTCTAAGCTCCTTTATTCTATTTTTCACCTTTATACTCCTAACTAATATATCGATATATACGCAAAGTTTACTTTTGCATTTAAAAGTATAGTAAACTTTGCATTATATGTCAAGTATACTTTTGCAAAAAAAGTTATCTATTTTACCAGATAACTTTATAGAAATTTATTATTTTATAACTAGACTACGTGCTTTCCATAAAATCAATACAGCACTTAAACTTATTAGCAATACACCAATCTGATATCCAATGTTTGTGTTATCACTTGTCTTTGGTGTTACTGATGTAGTTGCTTGTGATGGTTGTGTTGGTGTAACTATTGGTTGTGGTACTTCTTCCCACATTGCATATACATTCATTGTCTCTAGTACATCTGTTGTATTTGCATCAAATGTTCCATTTACACAAATTATATCATATGCAGTTACTACACCATTGATTATCACATAAGTTACAGTATCATCATCGTTTAACTAAACCTTGCCAGTTTCTTCTGCATTTACTACAAATGTAACTGATAAGGTATTCATACTCTTTAAATTATAGATAATATAAAACCTACTACTCTTTTAACCATCTAGTTACCTTCCACAACGAATAGTAAAAGTATACATTTTTTTAAACTTAATAGCGTTTACTCAAGCTACTTATATGAAGAACTCTATTCTATCATTTTAAGCGCTACTTCCAGTCAAAATACCTACGAATATCTTTTTGAATGGACTCATAAGCACAAAGACGAAGAGCTGTACAACCTTATGACTTTTCACTTGTCAAATGTTTAAATAATGCGATACAACCTTGTTCGATTTCATGACATGCTGTATCGAAATCACCACTATACCATGGATCAGAAATACTTCGACAATTATCTGTATATTCTAATAATAGATGTATTTTACCTTCTGGATCATTATGATATACACGTTTCATATTACGAATATTCATCTCATCCATTCCCACAAGTAAATCATAGTATACGTAATCGATAGCTCTAATTTGACGAGCACGCTTATCATCACAGAAAATACCATGCTCGCATAGTTTTTGTTTTGCAGCAGGATAAACTGGGTTGCCCCTATCGTTCCATATCTCTTCCGAACTAGTTGCAGCAGAAGCTATCTCAAATTTATCACTAACACCAGAATCACTTACTAGTTTACGAAAGATATACTACGCCATAGGCAAACGGCAGATATTTCCATTACAGATGAATAGTATTTTAATCACTGGTTCCTAATACCTTTCTATGCGACAATATGCCCTACTTTGCTTGTGGTCGAGTTCTTTTAGTTGCATATTGGTAAGCAAAATGCTCTTCAATATCTTTTTAAATAATTAAGATAGATTCACCTATACAACGTTCTCTAACAATACTCAAACTTGATATATAAGTTTAGCGATTGAATATAACACTTATATTCGCATGCACATTCAAGTATTAAAGTGTTTTTGGACTGATATCAGGCTTTTTTTATATTGCTGTGAGATGTATAACTGCATACATGGAGGATTAACTTAGATCACTCCTGTTTTTTTACATCTCAGTTAACTATTAGTTCGTAATCTCAATAGATGATTAGTTAAGTTTAAGTTATGTTTTTCGACTATAATCTGTGACTATATCACGAAGATTATTACGATGATTACACCAGTATCATATAGTAAGAGATTTATTTCCATTTAAAACTACTGATAAATTATTTCATAGAAACTATCTTCAACTTCTCTAAACATTATGATTCTAAGCCTAAATTTATAGTATATCCTATATGACATATCCAACCTTATTTATACCAATCACTCCTCTCCGTAAAACAGTGATATCAATTGTTTCATAATCAGATCTGTGTACATCCGAAGTATTTATATTAGTCCTTGGTATGTTGATGGTGTCAATTCTAGTGCGGGGTATCTCCGCTAATGTAACACCAAGTTCAGTAAGTACATCTTTTGGTAACTCATAGTCTTGTTCAACGAGACCAAAGCATGTGAACCCAGTATCCACACAGAAAGATATTAACTTCTTTTTGCCTATATTATAAACAACGCTAAATGATGTCCCTAATAAGCTTCCTAACAAGTATCCTAAAACCGGAAGTTGGAAATTCAGGGTGTGTCCTATAAATTTACCAACAAATTTACCAACACACACTCCAGCATAATATCCTCCTGTCACAACAATCATATCCGCAAATACAGTACCCATTTGTCGTTTAGTCATTTTCCCTGCTGCGACCAGAATACTATTTTTAGCAGTTTGGAATACAAATGAGACAACTATACCTAGAATAGTGGGATTAATATTCTTGAGAACTTCGCCTAGAAGGCCGCTTTCACACGCAATCTGTAGACAAGCTGCAATAGACCCTTTCAGAAATCCTTCTGCACTAGCTGTTATTCCTTTTTCTCCCATTACTTTGACCATTTCAAGATCAATTTCTCCATTTTTGATAAGGAAGTCTATTGCTTTATATATCTCTGGAACAAGCTGAAAAGCAACTGTAACAGCTGCTGTAGTGTATCCAGCTTTTAATGCTTGTTTAAGAAGATACTCTGGTTTAATTGCACTTTTCGTTGTAACACCGTGTTCTTCTGCTTTAAAGACACATTCTTTACTTTCTCTAGCAATCTTCTCGAGTTCTTTTCTTGAAGCAGATTTCGATTCTATACCTTCTTTATTTGAAATCTTGTCAGTTAGTTTTTCCTCTGTATCAGCGTAAGCTTTAGATACATCTTCACGAATATACTCATTTCGTAGTTTTTGTAATCGTGCAATTGTCTTAGCATCTTCAAGTTGATCAGAGGGTACAAGTCTGCCCTGATTTTTATAACTTGCTTGTCTTGTATTTAGATTAAGACGTGCTTGCTCTTTAGCAGTTTGACTCGAAGTCGCGTAGGATTTTGCACTATAGGTTTTACCGGAATTAAGTTTAACATCAACAGAATCCAGCAAAGTGCTATGAAGCACTGATGATATATCTGATGAGTTCGCCGCAACTGCATCAATATTAAATGTACCAGATCCCCATTCCTCTAACATGTAGCCTTGCAATTGTTTTATTCCTAGATTTCGATACTGGTGATTATTAATATTATCTTCTAGCTGCCTAATTGCATTCTCAACAGCGCTAACATATTTTTCACCTATATTGGTCGCAATGTTAGTTCCCATTGTAGCAGTTGCAAACTCCCAGCCTTGTTGAATTTCCTTACTATATTCCATAATATTTTACCTTAGTGCTTCATAAAATCATTTTAACCCATCTTTATATAGTTTGATCACACCATAGAAGAGCATCTGTCTTTTAACGAGTGGTTTATCTCTAAAAAATCTCTTCTACCTTAGAAGAAACTTGTTTACTAAATGTCCCAATTTTATCTACTCCAGTATCAACAATCTTCTTTACACTGCGAAAGATATTTGGTTTCTTACTCTCATTTTCATCTTGTATATTTTTCTCTTTGTCAATCATCTCTTCTTTTGACTGATTCTATAATTTTTACTCTTCACTATTTTTTTAGAGATTCAGGTACTGGAAGATTATCAAGTTTTTTGAGAAATTGGTCATACTTATCACGATTTATAAGTACATCTACATCTGTATAAAGAACAGCCTGATTACCAGCCCAACCATATTTAACACCATAATCATCAAATTTTTTGTCAATGACTGGAATTAATTTATCTGTTCCTTTAATGTTCCCAAGGAACAAAATCTTTCCTTGTATGTTTCCTGCTTTTTTTATTTCCAAGCCAGACTTTTTTTCTGTCCATGAAACTACATTTATCGAATCGTCTTTTGTACCTACAATTTCTTCTGAATCATCGTGTGTCTCTATCAACTTTTTAAGTTGATTCATCAAGAGCTCATCTTTATATACAACAATCAGCGTTTTCTTTGTTTCAAACATATAATACTCCTCCTATTGTTTTTGCATGTTTTTAGTATTATCTTACACGCTTCCTTTGCAAGAAATATCCTACTTTCTCTTATTTTATACCGTTGACTTTATCTGCAAGCTTAAATGTATAGAGCGCACCAGATAAATTTAAAACTTTAGTTTTTTTCTAATTTATAGATGAGAAAATATAGACTGTATTTCCAAGCTTATACTTTTTATGCGATAATACCACCTTAAATAGTTATTTTGGTTAAAATAATTATATCCGAAACAATGTTAACGTGCATAATGTTTTTTTTAGACACTGCACGCTCCCATCGCCACTTAACCTGTGTAGTAGGAATCAATACTAGTTTAGTACTGCATTTATCTGATAAATACCAATGTTAAAGTATATTTATGTAATTCCTGTTTTGCATTTAATAATTTCTTATCCATTTTTATGTCTCTTCCTCTATTTCTGAAAAAAATCAAATACTTCTTTAATACTTAGAGAAAATTGCTTTTACGATTTTATACGCTAGTGGTAATAACTAAGAATACTTTCCTACTTCAATTGAGGTTATTGACTGTATTGTCATACTAACTAAATACGCAAGTCCACCTTGTGATAGTTTGTACTCATTTATAGTTCTTTTATTCTATTTTTTTCATCTTTATACCTCTATCTGATACACCGAAATATATACACAAAGTTTGCATTTCATTCAAAGTATAGTTAGCTTTGCAATTACTGTTAATTAAGTTTATGTACAAATCACTAATTCTAGAACTATTGCTAAAAGCTTGTCACAAATTGTAGTACTGTAAACATAATGCTTCTAAGATGAACCACTATTATAAGTGACCTGACTATGGTTCTAAAAAAATAGCCAAGGAGTCTATTAATACGAACGATAGAGCACTCTCTAATCTTCGATAATTAACCTAAATATTTTTAAATTTAGTTCAAATAGATTAATAATATTTAGGTAACAGATTACTATATTTATCACGAGAGATACCATTTTTATTTGCTTTTCTAGTGAATTAAAAGCTATTCATAAAAGCATACAACCACATCTCATTATGAAAAGGATAAGAAAGAGGATTTCAATTAGTCCGTCCCAATCAAAATGCAGTTTATAAAACTTTTATCCATTGAAACAATTTTTAAGCCGTGCACCCTTTTTGAACAAGAACTTCATAGTATCTTTTTTCTTCATCATTTACATCACCTAGATACACTGCATTTGTTCCTTTCGGCAAAAATGTTCTCGTCTGATAAGCTCTTTTACTTTCCTGCTTTCCTTTTACGATTGATGTACTGTAGAGACCTTTTTCATATAAATCACAATTACCTATTATTTTTGCATTTTTTTAATCATATTTTTTTAAAATCGTCTTCAAAAAAATACCTCTGTACACAATTATGTCATTGGGTAATATATATCTTTTTAAGGCTTCTAATAGTTCTATATCTATATCCGAAGCTATATTACTTCTTAGTCGTTGTGATATAGGTTGACTTGCTGCAATACGATACATTGAGGATGGACGAGAGGTACCCTCTTCATATCTCGCCGGCTCCATGTTAATGTAGTTATGTGCAAAATTAATAGCTTCATCCTCTTTAGGTGTTAATGCATCCCACTTTTTCTCCGTAACGAAATATGATTTCCTTAAGCTTATACCAAATGCTCCCTCTAATTTTCATCAATTATTCCTTCTCCTTATTCTTTTATAACTTTTTTTAACTTTATATAAGTTATTGAATACAACACACTTTAACTTACTTTCAAACCTACAATGGATTTATCAAAGCAGAATAGACTATTTTTCATCCATAGATTTGCCTTTGTTCATATTTCTCTCACCAATAAAGACCCTTCTTCCGTTATATAAAGAAATAGAATAGCATTTTAATTTATCCTTTGCGTTCTTGCAAACAAACCAATTTTTCAGCCCATTAATCGCAACTACTAATTAAATACACTCTAGAAACATATTTAATTTGTAAATTTCTCTTATGATGATGTAAAATTTCTTCTCACAGTATTGTATTAAAAAAATATTTGTACATATTTCTTTGATATAACTGGTTTATCTTTATCACTAAGTCATCATGATTTATATAATATTCATATAATTCAACTGCTTCATAAATGACCATGAACAGCTATACAGAAAAGGTTTCAGACGAATAGTTTCCTTCCACAATATTTGTCAGTTCACCCTTAACAGCATAGTCAAACGTATTGATAATTGTTGTTTCAGCAGCATCCGATTCTTCTACACTAATGTTTGAGATCTATAATGATTTTTACTTCTATTTTCAAACCACTGTTATATACCCTATTATTTCGTTTTTTTAGCTATAAGAAATATTCAAACTATCATATTCGTGTTTAAATATTTTCCAGTACCCTTATTAATATATAACAACTTTGTATTCTAGAATCAATTAATCAGTATTCATGATATTTTCCTAAGGACAATAAACTTTCCCTTTAGAATTATTCTCTTACTATTGGTTATTTCATTATTTTAAATATACATGCGGCTCTATTATCTTTAATTTAATTATACAGCTAACTAAATTACATAATAGTATACTTTTTTAGCATATAGTCACTATCCGCTGATTCAAAACCCCAAGCTCTACTTCCGGATTCGATTGCCAAAAAAATTTTTTTACATGCTCTTGTTTCTCAATTTCTTCTAACTTTTTCTGTATAATTTCTTTCATAAATAACCTCTATATAATTATCAGTTTTGTTAAATACTCATTAACAGACTTTTCAAATCTATCCACAAGTTCCATCAGATAATCTTTTTCTTTGTAGTTTATCTAACCAATTAAATGGAATACTTTCAAATCCATAATAAATACCAGCCATTGACCCTACAATTGAGCCTATCGTGTCAGTGTCTCCACCAATATTTGTTGAAGCAATGATAGCTTCTTTATAGTGTTGTGCATTCATGAAAATCCACATTGCAGACTCCAATGTATCAACGATATATCCTGTGGATTTAATATTTTCAAGTATTTGAACTTCAATTTGTTCATTTAAAATCCTCGTATATTGATTAATAGAATCTATAGTAAATGAACGATAGTCTAAATCTTGAATATGTTTATATGCTTCTTCTTTTGTTTTTCCTTTTAACAAGTTTATGATAAACTGCACATAAATATAGCAACCCAGCCTACTGACTTCATGTGCATGCGTTAAAGAAGATACTTCATTAGTTAATTTATGAATAGATGTATCATCTAATTTCTTCGAATATGCATATAAAGCAACCGGCAAGATTCTCATGAGTGAACCATTCCCATTTTCGTTTATAGATGTAGAACCACATTGTAAGGGAGCTGTACCATTACAATATTTTTTTATCGCCTTTAAACAAGTTCTTCCAATATCAAAAGCTACACCTGTTGGGGTGTATTCTGACTTGCTGATCCACTTTACCCATTTATCCATGATGTCTTTGTAATCAAAATATTTCTTCTGAATAAATGAATCAATTGTAGCGATTTCCATTGCAGTATCATCTGACCAAGAACCTGCAGGTTGACCTACATCTGGACTATCAATCATTTCAATCACTGGATTCTGTAGCAGTTCTTCCCTCTTTGAGAATTCAGTGGGAAAGCCCATCGCATCACCAACTGCATGTCCAATGATTGCTCCAAGATACTGATTATTCTGTCTATTCATATTATCCTCACTGTAACAATCAAACTGATTTGACTCAGTATAAAAGTTACTGATGAGATAATTGTACTACATTGTTATAAACCTAAACATAGAATTGGAATCGTAATCACAGATAATACTGTAGAAACTAGGATTAGCTTTGCTGCAAACTTCGCATCACATCCATACTGCTCTGCAAGAATTGCTGCAGTAGATCCCGCAGGCATACCTGTCATAATAATTGCTATCGCCTTAATTAAAGTTGGAACATTTAAGAATGATAATGCAATAAATACAATCAAAGGATACGCTATTAGACGTATAGAACAGAAGAATAAGACTTTCTTATCTAATAAGTTATTCCACTCAATCTCTGCTAAGATTGATCCTACTACAAACATAGAGATTGCTGTTGTACAGGCTGCAATACTACTTATAGTTTTAGTAATAAATACTGGAAACTTAATACCTGTAAGCATAATGATAAATCCAATTAACACAGCAACTACAGATGGATTTTTAAACACAGACTTTAAAGCATGTTTAGGATCAATTGGTTTAAATAAGGCTAAACCAACTGTCCACATCGTTACAATAATTGGAATTTGGAATACAGATGCAAACATGATTGCTTCATTACCATAGATACTTTGAATCACAGGAATACCAATAAATGCTGAGTTTGAAACAATCATGCCATAGGTCAATACATTAGCATCCGTTTTTTCGTATTTCTGGAAAAGAAATTTACTGCCGATAATAGATATAGTCTGAATGATTGCAGATATAATCACAGCCACTAAACAAGCCATTAATAATTCTGAATTTACATTGGAATCATTCATAAAGGAAAGAATTACAGTACATGGCAAAACTACATTAATTAATAGTGTAGATAATCCTTTGCGAATTTCAGCTGTTACAATTTCCTTTTTACGCAAGAAAAAACCGATGCCTAGCATCAATAGGATTTGCATCTGTAGTTGTATCATCTGCGTAAATAGTGACATAGTTCTACCTCATGAATAATAAAATACCCTACTATTCTAATATAAAGACTATGAAATAGTAAGGTATTTACCTTATTGTAATAAAATCCCTCAAATGAAAAAGTTAAATTCCACTTCTAAGGCATGAAAGTTAAATTTAATTATTCACTTGAGCTAAAAATTGTTTTTATATGTCATTTTTCTAGTGATACAATATACATATAGAAGATTTATTTAGGCATACTTCATAATTAATAGAAAGTGAGAGTACGAATATGTTTGTCGATAATAAATTTTATAATCATGTGTATCAGATTCGAAGAAAGAGTTTTTTTGGAGATACTTTCTTTTGTACTTATTATTACAATTATTAATCTCTATTCTCTCTGATTTCCAGGTCATTCAGATGTTTTTTTAACTGGTAATATCAGTCCACTTAACTTTTTTTCGAAGTAGTACAATCAAGTTTCCTTTTATCATTTATTAGTTCAATTATAATGCAGTATTTCATGCTTCTAATCCTCATGCAAATTTATAGAATTGCACAAGGCTCTTATACCAAACTAATTGATCTCTTTGAACCTGTAAAGGAGAAATGGCTAATTATCTTATGTATCTCTTCTTTTATAGCATTCTTGGATAATTTATTTGCATACTGTATCTCCAATACATTTTTATTACTCATTCCAAAAATCGGTGCTTTACTATTTAACAATTTTTATTGCATTTGCGATTTATACTTACCCACCACAGGCATATCAAGACGCAATCAGACATAGTATAAAAGAGGCTATTGATTCATTCAAAGATATGATTAAAATGGATATTCACTACATGTGGATATGCTTAGCAGCCTTACTCTTTACCCTAGTTATCATATTCCCTATTATAAAAACCATCTTTGGTGGTACCGTTCTAATCCCATTAGTTACACTTGAGGACCCTAGTTCTTTATATAGAATCACTAAATCAATGCTTCCATTAATTACCGCAATGTTTATTCCTTTACTTATTGTGCTAATTCTTACACAATACAGAGTATTCTGTGCCTATTATGCACATGCGCTATACTATTTCTATAAGTATGTAGAAATAAAACCAGACGAATCAGAAACACTTACACAGTCTACTGAATCAACATATGAGATTGATAAAAATGAAGATGCTTAAGCTTTATAGCATCTTCATTTATTTTTATAATAATGGTGCAAATAACTTCACAACACCAATAAATAATCTACGTAACAATCCATCCTTAATTTCACCCTTTTGAACCTGGTGCGATTTACTGATGGTATCTAACATATCATCACGTACATCTAGTACTTTCTTAGAACCGTAGAGATATGTGCCATTTTCAAAATGTAAATATAGAGAGCGATAATCAAGATTAATTGTACCAACTGTCGCAACTATATCATCACTCACAAATACTTTCCCATGAATAAAGCCTGGTGTGTACTCATAGATTTTTACGCCACCATCGATCAGATTGCGATAGAACGATCTTGTAATATTCCAAACGATCTTCTTATCCGGAATCCCTGGCGTAATAATACGTACATCTACACCACGTTTAGCTGCTAAGATTAATGCATTTTCTAATTCAGTATCAATAATTAAATATGGTGTACAAATGTATACATACTCATTGGCACGATTCAATATATTCATATAGATATTCTGCCCTGTATTTTCTCCATCAAATGGTGTTTCACCATATGGGGAAATATAGCCATCTGTATGCTGTGTAACAGAGTCTACCTTGAAGACTGTATAATCATCATCAGTTTTACGAATCGCATTCCAGTTTGTTAAGAAGAGTACAGTATAGGACCAAACTGCTTCACCCTTAACTCGAATTACATTATCCTTCCAGTGGCCAAAGACCATCTTCTGATTAATGTATTCATCTGCTAAATTCATACCACCCGAGAATGCTACTGTGCCATCAATAACCATTATCTTACGATGGTCACGATGATTCATAACTGCACCTAAGAATGGATTAATCTTGTTGTAGCGTACACACTTGATTCCTTCACTTTCAAGCATATTTGCATAGCTTGTTGGAAGAGAGTGAATTGTACCCATATCATCATACATTACACGAACATCTAAGCCTTGAGCAACTTTTTCTTTCAGGATTGTATGCATACCTTCCCAAAGGTTTCCTTTTTCAATTGTAAAGTACTCTAAGAAGATAAATTTCTTTGCCTTCTTCATTTCCTCTAGCATTACAGGATAACCAATATCTCCAAGAGGATAATAATCAAAATCAGAATTGCGATAGATTGGATACCCTTCAGTCTTAGATAAGTAGTGAAAATCGCCCTTCATTTGAGGTGCTTTATCAACTAACTCTTTTAAAACTGTTTCATCTTGAACATAGTATTTCTTGGAATCGGCTGTACTTTTAATTAGTTCTCTAAAAGTTTTAGATGTTATTAAATTTGCTCCCAACAATAGGAACAATGCTGTACCAGGGATCGGAAATAATATAATTAATAAAATCCATAACATGTCTGCAGATAAATGACGTGAATTATTAATAATATTGATAACAACTATCATGCTAAGTAATCGTAGTACTATTTCTATCCATACAAAATTCGCTGTAAAAAAATAAAAAAATAGATTACGTACTATTATTGCTTGCAAAAATTAAACCAATTGCAATGAGTCCAAACCGAAAGACTTTTTTTCAAAAAAACTCATACATTCCCTCACCAAATTTATGTTTAAAATATACCATTTATGCATCACGATAGTCAATGCTTCATAATATTTGTAACATTCATAAACTGCCCTTGATTTTCCTGTAAATTTAACTAATATTTAAAATCTTGTATGAACAGACAATTTTTTTACTTTTTTCGGTTGAAATGGTTGTAAAAAAAGCCAATATTAAGAGAAAAATTATATGCGGAAATTGAAAGGAGTTAATACCATGATTCAATCAACAGAAATTAAACCAGGTCAGTGTTTCGTTTGGGAAGGTGATTTATACCAAGCAATCACAGTTGACCGTAATAAGACAGCTATGGCTAAGATGAAGGTCGCTGTAAAAGTTAAAAACCCAAGAACAGGTGTAGTAAAGGAACTTAGCCTAATTGGTTCTGACCGTGTAGAAGAAGCTTTCATCGATAAGAGAGAAATGCAGTACCTCTATAACGATGGTGCAAACTTAATCTTCATGGATACAGAAACATATGAACAGATCGAAATTCCAGTAAGTCGCTTAGACTGGGAAAAGAACTTCCTTAAGGAATCTTCAATGGTAAACATTCAGGTTTATAACGGAGAAATCTTAGGTGTACAGTTACCAGATAAGGTTAACTTACAGGTTACAGAGTGTGAAGTTGCAGTTAAGGGTAACACAGCAACATCTGCTACAAAGAACGCTACTGTAGAAACTGGCTTAAATGTTCGTGTACCATTATTCATCAACGAAGGAGAAGTAATCGAAATCTCCACAGCTGATGGTAAGTACTCTGGACGTGCGTAATCATTAAAATAAGCTATGACATTTATGTGTCATAGCCTTTTTTCTTAGACTGAATACCCCTGCTGTATCTTGCGAATGACTTTTTCAAAATGTTCAACATCCCAAGTAACTGGTGTAGGATATGCAGGATTCCCTTCCTTCTCTGCACCAGTCGCAAGATAATGAATATCTGAATCCTGTATCTCTGGTATTGATGTTGGAATGCCTAATGCTTGGTTTATTTCTTTTAGTTTTTTGATAAAATATTCTGCCTTCTGTTGATCTGTATGACCAGCAATGCCTACGATATCCGCAATATAAGCTAGTTTCTTTGTGATTGTGTCCCCATATTCTTCCAATACAATCGGTAAAATAATGGCATTAATCATACCATGTTGTAAATGATACATTCCACCTATTCCATGTGCTATCGCATGAACATAACCAACATAGTTATTGGAAATTGCCACCCCAGCATTATAAGAAGCTTCCAATAGTTCTAATCGATATTGCTTATTCAAACCATCTTCAAAGCTAGGTACTAAGTACTGGAATATTGTCTTAATTGCACGTAATGCATATTCATTCGTTTTACGATTATTAAATGATTGATATACGCTTCTATGGCATGCGTTAAAGCATCCATACCTGTATAAGCAGTCATCTTAGGTGGTAATGTAGTCAAAAGTGAAGCATCCAAAACTGCATACTTTGGAATTAGAAATAAATGACTTAGCGCATACTTACGCTTCCTAATTGGATCTGTAATAACAGCACCAGCAGTCACTTCAGAACCAGTACCAGCAGTCGTTGGTACAGCGATAAAAAATGGTAATGTTTTAGATACTATTCCTGTCTCTAATACTGTCTTTACATCAAGATGACTACTTTGTACACAAGCTAGTGCAGCTTTTGAGCAATCAATGACAGAACCCCCACCAATTGCAATGAGTCCTTGACAACCTTCTTTTATATAATATTCCTTTAGATTTTCGACATCCAAAATCTCTGGATCTGGCTTTACGTCATGAAAGATACTATAAGTGATATTACTTTTATCTAATCTTTCGAAAAATGGTTGTAATGTTCCTCTCTTAATAAATCCAGCTGTCGTAACAACCATATACTGATTAAGATGCTTTTCTTTTAAAACATCCACTAAATCTAATAATGAATGTTCACCTTTTTATCATCTTAGGCTGTAAGTTTAGCTGTATTTTTTGAATTGGGCTAAAGAGTGCCTGTCTAGTTCTTAAGAGAAAGTGTTTCATATGTACCTCACTTGGCTTTAGTATACCACCATGAATCTACAAATAAGAAAAACATATCCTCTAAATGAAGAGGATATGTTTTATGTTAAATTATTCAGAAGTTTCTTCGTCTTGAACTCTCTTCTTGAATAAGAGTCTGTTATAACGCTTTTCAGCATCCTTACGAGCCTTCTCGAATAACTTATCTGCTTCTTCTTGGCCTAATACCTTAGGTAAGTTGAAGTAACGAGCTTCGTTGAGTAAGAACTCTGTGAACTTGGAGAAGTCTGGAGTACGAGAGTCGATCTGTAATGGCTTCTCAAGTCTTGGGTCGAAACGGTATAGAACTGTGTAACCACAAGCAACCGCATTCTTCTGAACGTTAGGCATGTTAATCAATCCACCCTTAATACCGTGCTCTAAGCATGGTGAGTAAGCAATGATAATTGATGGTCCCTTGTAACTTTCAGCTTCCTTGAATGCCTTGATTGTCTGTGACTGGTTAGCACCCATCGATACCTGTGCAACATAAGCTGTACCGTATTCCATGAAGATCTGACCGATATCCTTCTTAGCACCTTGCTTGCCACCGGAAGCAAACTTTGCGATAGATGAAGCCTGAGATGACTTAGAAGATTGTCCACCTGTATTGGAGTAAACTTCAGTATCAAGTACTAATACGTTTACATCTAGGTTATTAGCCATTTACATGGTCTAATCCACCGTAGCCAATATCGTAAGCCCATCCGTCACCACCGATGATCCAAACAGACTTAGATACAAGGTCTCTTTCAAGTTTAAGTAGTTCCTTAACCTCTTGGTTAGAAGAAGCCTTAACCTGTTCAATCAACTTGTTAACGATTGTTCTTTGAACCTGACGGTCGTCATTAGCAGCGATATACGCTTCAAATGATGCCTTTAAGTCAGCTTCAACCTTATCAAGGTTATCTTCCATAATCTTGAGGATACGAGCACTCTTGTATGACTGTGCAATTGCCATACCATAACCGTATTCAGCGTTGTCTTCGAATAATGAGTTAGCCCAAGCAACACCTTCACCATTTTCATCTTGAACGAATGGGTTTGATGGAGTAGCAGAGCAGTAAATCATTGAGCAACCTGTTGCGTTAGCAATTAACATATCGTTGCCGAATAACTGAGAAGCTAGACGGTAGTATGGAGCTTCGCCACATCCTGGGCAGCATCCAGATACTTCAAAGTAAGGCATCATTAATGATACGCCACCTTCAGTGTTGTTATTGCCATATTCCTTCTTATATGTTGTGTGCTTGTATAGATATTCAGCGACTGGTTCTTGACCTAGCTGAGTCTTAACATCAGCTGCTGATAATGCCTTAGTAGGACAAACCGTAATACATACACCACAGCCTACACAGTTACGTGTTGATACTTGAATTCTAAACTTGAGGTTAGCTTCCTTAGCTCCCTTATATGCAGGAGAAGGATCCTTAAGTGTTAACTCAACATTGTTTTCATCAGCAATCTTTTGAGCTGTAGCAACTTCTTCTTCATCCATTAAGAATGAACGAATTGTTGAATGAGGACATGCAAATCCACACTTACCACATTGGATACACTTATCAGCTTCCCATTCAGGAACAAGTGTAGCAATTGTTCTCTTCTCTTCAAACGCAACATTAGGCTTTAATGTACCATCTGTTACACCGAACTTCAAGAAAGCAGATACTGGCATATCTTGACCCTGTAAGTGATTGATTGGTGTTACATGTTCATCAAAGTATGCATCACCAGTTGTGCCCTTAACAGACTTATCAAACTGTAAGTCAGCCCAAGCTGGATCTACAGTTACTTCTACGATTCCTGAAGCACCTGCTTCAATAGCCTTGATATTCTTATCTACAACGTCCTGTCCCTTACGAGCATATGTATGACGAGCAGAATCCTTCATTAATTCTAAGGATGTGCTATATGGCATAATCTGTTCATTTAGACGGAAGAAAGCCGCCTGTAAGATTGTATTTGTGAAACGTCCCATTCCTGTATCTTGCGCAATCTTAGTTGCGTTAATGATATAGAACTTCGCATGACGTCTAGCAAGTCTAGCTAAGATACGATTAGGTAATCTATCTGCGATTTCTTCTGCTGGGATAGTTGTGTTCAGTAAGAATGTTCCGCCTTCCTTAAGGTCACGAACCATATCAAACTGGAAGCAGTAGCTATCTAATGAACAAGAGATAAAGTCAGCCTTATCAATGTAATATGGACTATGAATTGGGCTCTTACCAAATCTTAAATGAGAACGAGTTACACCACCAGACTTCTTTGAGTCATATGCAAAGTAAGCCTGTGAATATAAATCTGTATTGTTACCAATGATTTTAACTGTTGACTTGTTAGCACCTACAGTACCATCAGAACCTAAACCATAGAAGATACATGATGTATAGTCAGCATCAACTGTAATATCAACTGGTTCGATTGAAAGATTTGTAACATCATCTTCAATACCAATTGTGAATTCTTCCTTTGGAGAATCCTTCTTCAATTCTTCAAATAGACCATTGATATGAGATGGGTTTGTATCCTTAGAAGATAGACCATAACGTCCACCAACGATTGTTAGATCCTTGATATCACGTAAAGCATATACAACATCTAAGAATAATGGTTCACGAGCACCCTGTTCCTTTGTACGGTCTAATACAGCAATCTTCTTAACAGTTGCTGGAAGAACAGACTTCAAGAACTCAACAGAGAATGGACGATATAGGTAAACCTTAATTAAACCTACTTTTTCACCTCTCTTAACGAGTGTATTGATTGTTTCTGTAATTGTATCTGTTACAGAACCCATAGCGATAATAATACGTTCAGCATCAGGAGCACCTACATATGTAAATGGTGCATAGTTACGACCTGTATGCTCAGAAATCTTCTTCATATAATCAGCTACTACAGCTGGAATATTTGCGAAGTGATTATTTTGAGCTTCGGCAGCCTGGAAGAAGATATCATCGTTCTGTGTACCACCACGAACAACTGGGTTTGTATGTGGGTTTAGTGCTAAAGCACGGAACTCTTCTAACTTCTCTTGGTTAACTAAACTTCTTTAAGTAGTCATAGTCCATCACTTCAATCTTATCGATTTCGTGTGATGTACGGAAACCATCAAAGAAATGCATTACTGGTACACGCTGATCAATTGCGACCAAGTGTGCAACACCAGCTAAATCCATACAGTCCTGTACGGAGTGTGAACAAATCTGAACAATACCTGTTTGGCGACAAGCATAAATATCAGAGTGATCACCGAAGATACTTAATGTGTGTGTAGCTAAAGTACGAGCTGCTACGTGGATAACTCCTGGTAACATTTCACCCTTTAACTTGTAAATATTTGGGATCATTAATAATAGACCCTGTGAAGCTGTAAATGTTGTAGCTAAAGAACCAGCCTGTAATGCACCGTGAATTGCTCCGGCAGCACCACCTTCAGACTGCATTTCCACAACCTTAACACGATCTCCAAACACGTTCTTACGACCTGCTGTTGACCATGCATCAACATTTTCCGCCATAGGCGATGACGGTGTAATTGGATAAATACCGGCTACTTCCGTAAAAGCATACGCGGCGTGGGCAGTTGCGGTATTACCATCCATAGCTTCGAAAACTTTTTTGTTTTCAGTACTCATATGTCCTCCTTCATAATACCTCCATATATTATAAGACTAAAACATATGAAATAATAGACATTTGCGCAACAAATACACTATTCCCCACTATTTTTCCATGATTTTTTTACAACCCAAAATAATTACCTAACATTGTTTTATAAAAGTAATTCAATTTGTTTATTTCTATGTCACTGTATAAAAAAAGAAGTCCCAAGACTTCTTTTATTGATTCATGGATTTCATAACGGAACGAATCTGTGCCTCACTTGGCTTACGTCCCATTTGCATAAACATTGCACGAACCATCTTCTCATTGATTGGTGGATTTTCCTTCAGCTGCTTTCGAAATACTTTCTTGTTAAGAAGAATGTTACGATTGCACCGATTAATCCTCCAGCAATGAAGAATCCTAATGAACTCCAAAATTCCATAAATTACACCACCTATTCTTCATGTACCTTGTTATTTTATCTTGTTTTGTACATGCTTGCAACGGCTAAAACAGTGTTTTATTTTGCTGAATCCTTTGCTGTCGTGATTTTAATTAAATCAGCGTAGATATTGTAAATCTTTTGATACTGTTCATCTGTCATTTGTGGATTTACATCTATATCATAGTCCTCCAAGACACCTACATGGAAATCTACAACTCTACCATTCTTAACTGCCATAACATCCGGAATGTAAAGAGATGTTCCTCCACTCTGTGGATTTTCAAGGTATGTAACATCGATAAACTCTTCAACCTTTTCACGATATTTCGTAAACTCTTCATCTGTCTTGTAGAATTTTCTACTTACATCTACATAGTAGACCGTAACCCCTGCATCCTTAGCAGCTTGATTTAATACCGCGAATGCTTTTTGACTATATCGTGAGTCAGGTTTCGCAAATACCATTACACCTGAATATTTATTTTCAAAGAATGTAATAGCGGATGGTAATGAAATCTCTTTAATAGATGGTTCCTTGTCTGTAATCTCCGTAAACTCTGAGATACTACCATCTGTTACATAGTCTAATTTATATTGTTCCTTCGGTGAGCAGCCAAGCATGAATGCACATAGAACAATCATCATTAACTTCTTCATCATTGAATTCCTCCTTCAATACTATCATTTTATCAAAAAAAGTCGGCATCATAACCGACTTAAAGAAATATTAAGACCGAAGGTAGATATAGTTCCCTCTTCTGTAGAGGTGGGTGTCCTTGGTAAAACTTCTGGATCCTCGCTCGTAACGAGTTTTCACTCCATCTTACGCAATCAGAACTCCCTTATATCATATTGTAGGAAAAATATGTTCCCTCCGGCACATGTATTATAGCACTAGAGGGAAATAAGAATAGTCTTGACACTTTTATTTTTCTTGCTTAGAGATTTCGATACCCAAAATATCTAATTGTTTTTGATCAACGACATTTGGTGCTTCACTCATAAGGTCGAAGGAACTGTTTGTTGTTGGGAATGCCACAACATCACGGATGTTATCTGTACCAGCTAATACCATGATTAAACGTTCTAGACCAATACCTACACCACCATGTGGAGGTGTTCCATAACGGAAGGAATCTAAGAAGAAACCAAAACGTGCCTTCGCATCTTCTAGTGAAAGTCCAATCGCTTCAAATACCTTAGCCTGTAAGTCTTGACTATGAATTCTAATTGAACCAGATAAGAGTTCGTATCCATTTAATACTAAGTCATAAGCACGTGAAGATACGTGTCCTGGATCAGTAAATAATTTATCTACATCTTCTTCCTTTGGTGCTGTAAATGGATGGTGTGCTGCTACCCAACGCTGATCTTCTTCACTGTACTCAAACATTGGGAAGTCAGTAACCCAAAGGAACTTATAAGTTGCTTCAGCAGGAATTAAGTTTAACTCATGACCTAAACGTACACGTAATGCACCTAAGGATGCCTGTGCGATTCTTGCATTATCCGCAATGACTAGTACCAAGTCGTTATTTGCAAGACCTAACTTCTCAACTAACTTCGTCTTTTCTTCCTCACTTAATACTTTTGCGATAGAACCTGTTAATACATCATTTTCCATCTTGAGGTATGCAAGTGCTTTTGCCTTAAAGCCATGTTTTACAAAGTCTTGTAATTGATCTAGGCCTTTACGGCTATACTTATCAGCCGCATTTTCAAACTTCACACAGTTTACAACTCCACCGTTTTCAATTGTATTCTTGAATACTTGGAACTCTGTATTTGTAAATACAGATGTAATATCTTGAATTTCATTACCAAAACGCATATCTGGCTTATCACTACCAAAGCGTCTCATACATTCAGCCCAAGGTATACGAACAAAATGATCTTCTAGTGTGTAGTTCTTTGTTTCCTTGAAGATATTTTTTTTCATGAGGTCTTCAACGACCGCGAAAATTGTATCTTCATCACCAAAGCTCATTTCAATATCAATCTGTGTAAATTCAGGTTGGCGGTCAGCACGTAAGTCTTCATCACGGAAACATCTAGCGATCTGGAAGTACTTCTCCATTCCACCAATCATCAATAACTGCTTATAAATCTGTGGTGATTGTGGAAGAGCCCAGAACTTACCGTTATAGATTCGAGATGGTACAAGATAGTCACGTGCACCTTCTGGTGTACTTCTTGCTAGGATTGGCGTTTCAACTTCCACGAAACCTTGTCTGTCCAAAAACATTTCTAGCAACCATGCATACCTTATGACGTAAGATTAAATTCTGCTGAAGTACAGAACGACGTAAATCGAGATAACGATATTTCAAACGTGTATCTTCACTCGTATCAGTATCATCCGCAATTGTGATAGGTGCTGCTTTCCGCACTGTTAACGATGTTAACAGACTCTACATGAATTTCAATTTCGCCTGTGGCAATCTTTTGGGTTTGCGTCCTTACGCTTTTCAACTGTACCTGTTACCTGCAAGATGTATTCATTACGAACATCCTTCACTGCCTCCGCAATACTTTCATCAAATGTTAACTGAACGATTCCACTACGGTCACGTAAATCAATAAATACAAGTGATCCTAGATTACGGCGCTTGGCAACCCAGCCAACTAACGTAACTTTTTTTCACCTACATTTGCTAGACGCAAAGTTCCATTTTCATATGTTCTTTCCATTACTTATTCTCCCATTGTTTGAGTGTCTCTAATAATTCGCCCTGGTTGATTGTTACCTGTGACTTATCAGAAATATTCTTTACATTCATTGTGCCATTCTTAACTTCGTCTTCACCAAGAATGACTACGTATTTTTGCTTTGTTACGATCAACACTCTTAAACTGTGCTTTTAGTGAGCGTTGTACGAGGTTAGCTTCTGCACTATAACCCTGCATGACGTAGCTGTTGTACTGTCTTTAAAACAGATGTTCCTACATCACCTAAACCGATGACATACACATCACATGTATTTTCATCGCCAAAGTCATGTCCTTCCTCAGTCGCTAAGTTAATCAAGCGTTCCATACCAATCGCAAAACCAATACCAGACATTTCTGGTCCACCATAATACTCTACAAAGTGGTCATAACGTCCACCCGCAAAGATTGTAGCTTGTGCACCACTATCCGGTCTTGTAGATACAACTTCAAACACTGTATGTGTATAGTAATCAAGACCTCTTACAAGGTGATCGTCAACTTCATATGGAATCCTCTAGTGCATCCAAACATGCAAGCACTCGATTGAAGTATTCCTTAGATTCTTCATTTAAGTAATCTGCAAGTCTTGGTGCTGTATGCATGCATTCTTTATCGTGGTCTACTTTACAATCCAAAATACGTAAAGGATTCTGCTCATAACGACGATGACAATCTCCACATAACTCTTCTAGATGTGGCTGAAAATATTCCTTTAAAGCAGTACGATACGCAGCTCTTGAAGCGTCATCACCAAGTGTATTAATACATACTTTAATACTTGAGATACCCATCTGTTTCACAATGTCATATCCTAGGGCGATTGTTTCCGCATCTAATTCAGGAGACTTTGCGCCGATATTTTCAACGCCGAATTGTGTAAACTGTCTTTGTCTACCCTTTTGTGGATTTTCATGACGGAACATCGCACCAAGATAATAGAATCTACCAGGCATCTCCATCGATCCATATAGCTTATGTTGATCGAATGCACGGATAACACCTGCAGTTCCTTCTGGTCTTAATGTATAGGAATGTGTGCCCATATCAAATGTGTACATTTCCTTGTTGACCATGTCACTGGAGTCATTTTCACGCTTAAATACTTTTGTCTCTTCAAAATATGGTGTACGAATCTCACGGTAACGATAACGTTTCGTCGTTTCACGAATGACTTCTTCTGCGTGATGCCAACGATTCATCTCATCTGGCAAAATGTCGTAAGTTCCTCGTGGTGTTTGATAACTCATTGTTCTTTCCTCCTTTAAACAAATATAAAAGCGTCCTATCCAAGGACGCTTTGTGCGCGCGGTACCACCTTAGTTCATGATTTCTCATGCGCTCTTTCCGTAACGTGGAATACGTTTATCCCTACTCCCTTCAGGATACCTTCTCCAGAGTGTCAATCCTGTAAGAATCCGCCAATGCTTGCACCATACCATTGTCGCTCTATCGTCTTCTAACACGAACTCTCTTTCTAAGAATTTAGTAGTATTATAGCCCTTACGCTTACTTTTCTCAAGTAAATTTTTAATGTGTTGTACGATCAACACTGAGTACAGATTCAACTTTACGAATATTCGCAAAGACGTTATCCATCTGTTCCAAATTTCTTACTCGCATCGATACTTTCACAGTAGATGTTAGTGTTTCATGGTTGACTGTAACATTAATTGATTCAAGTTGTACCTTACATTGAGAGATTGTATTGACAATATCTGTAAGTAAGTGTGGTCGATCATTACAGATGATACTAAGATCAGAATCATACATACGATCCGCATCACAATCATCCCATTGTACATTGATGAGTTTAGTCTTCTCATTACGGATATTTGGACAATCGATACGGTGAACCTTAACACCTTCGCTTCGTGTTATATACCCAATGATTTGATCACCATAGACTGGTAAACAGCAATGTGCTAACGACATCTTCATCGATTCAACCCCAGGCACAACAAGTCCTGATTTTGATACACGGTGAACAGTCTCTTTGTTTAGTACACGCGATAAACTCTCATCCTCATTTGCGCGCTGTTTTACGTTTGTTAAACGTTCTGCCGCAAGAGATGGACTGATAGACTTTACTGCAATTCCATACATAAATTCGTTATAGTTAGATACTTGGAAACCAGTTGTAATACTATCAATCTTTTTACGTTCCATGTATTCCTTAGGATCAACCCCACGCTTACGAAGTTCTTCAGTGAGTATCTTTTCTCCTTCTTCAATCTTCTCTTCACGCTTTTCAGTTTCTTTCTTGAGGAAATATGCACGAATCTTATTTCTTGCTTGCGCAGTCTTAACAATCTTTAACCAGTCCTCAGATGGACCAGTACCCTTTAAAGTTTTAATATTCACGACATCACCAGTATGTAATTCTGTCGTTAATGGTACGATCGCATCATTGACAATTGCCCCAACCATCGTATGTCCCACATCGGTATGAATACGGTATGCAAAGTCGATTGGTGTAGCACCTGCTGGTAGGTCAATGACTCTTCCCTTCGGTGTCATAACATATACATTGGCTTCAAAGACATCCTTCTGCAATAACTCCATATAATCCGTTGCAGAAGTATTCGTTTCACTTTCACTATACGTAGCGAAATCTTTAAACCAAGATAGCTTATCTTCAATCTCTTTTTGTTCAGCCTTTGGATCGTAACGAGAACCTTCTTTATAACGCCAATGGGCCGCAATACCCTTCTCCGCAATCGCATCCATATCTTCAGTACGAATTTGTACTTCGAAGATCTTCGCATCTTCGCCAAGAATCGTTGTATGTAAAGACTGATACATATTCGGTTTTGGAACTGCGATATAATCTTTTAATCTACCTGGAATTGGTTTGTATTTGGCATGGATATAACCAAGAATCTCATAGCAGTTCAATTCCGTCTTTGAAACAACACGTATTGCTAGTAAGTCCAAGATTTCATCAAACCGTTTATGCTTATGAATCATCTTTTTATAGATGGAATATAAGTGTTTCGAACGGCCAAAGATACGGAACTTGATTTTATGACTCTTTAACATCGCAGAGATATCTGTAATCATTTTATTAACAGCCGCATCACGTTCTGCTTTCTTTGTTTCGACAAGATGGGCGATATGATAGTACTCTTCTGGCATCAAGTAATAGAAACACAAATCTTCTAATTCATTCTTAATAGAACTAATACCTAAACGATGAGCAATCGGTGCGTATACATCCAAGGTCTCTGCCGCAATTCTCTTCTGTGAAGCTTCTGGCTGAAACTCTAACGTGCGCATGTTATGAAGTCTATCTACAAGCTTAATTAGAATGACACGAATATCCTTTGCCATCGCAATGAAGATCTTACGATGGTTAGCTGCTTGATACTCTGGATCATCTTTTCCTTTAAAGTTCAGATTACCAATCTTTGTAACGGCCTCTACTAGACTTGCAATTTCATCGTCAAAGTCATGTGCCAACTCTTCACGTGTAATGTTACAGTCTTCAATCACATCGTGTAAGAATCCTGCCGCAATCGTCTTTGGACCGACACGTAGTGTCGTAAGAATATATGCTACATTTACAAGGTGTACAAAATATGGTTCACCACTCTTGCGGAACATGCCTGCATGTTTCTGAAGCATACTTAGCCGCTTTCTCAATCAGAGCCAGATTTTCAGGCAAATGAATATAGGTACTTGCCTCTTTCATAACATCTGCTACAGTTGGATTTTTGCGTTCAGCCATATTTTCACCTCCTACTATTTTGCAAAAAATCGAAGATTGCTCTTCGATTATACTTATTTATCGCTTAAGCGAGTCATCGCATAGATGTCATAGCCTTCAAGCGCTTTACGGCCATCCATGTCATCACCGTATAATTCAATCACAAACGCAAAACCAGCTACGACACCACCTAATTGTTCAATCATCTTCGCAGTAGCCTTCGCTGTTCCACCAGTCGCTAATAAGTCATCAATAATAACAACACGCTGTCCTGGCTTAATTGCATCTTTGTGCATATGTACTTCATTAGAGCCATATTCTAATTCATACTTGCAGCTGATTGTTTCACGAGGAAGCTTTCCTGGCTTACGAACAGGCACAAAACCTAGTCCTAATTGAACTGCAACCGGACAGCCAAAAATAAATCCTCTACTTTCAGGACCAACAATCATATCTGCGTTAACGCTCTTTGCGTAATCACATAAACGATTCGTTACTTCTCTAAACGCTTCTGCGTTTTCTAGAATCGGTGTAATGTCTCTAAAAAGAATTCCTTTAATTGGAAAATCTCTAACAGACGCAATGTAATCTTCAATCTTTAATGCCATGATAAATCCCCTCCTGTGCGGATAAAATAGTTTTTGTAATATGCATTCTTTAGTATAGCAGATTCAGACAATATCTTCGAGTATCATTTGACAGGTTGTACGATTCCGCCATCGATTAATGGATAGTTTTCCAATCAAACGCTTTGGTAAGATTGGTGCAGTTAGATTTCTACTCTTATATAGTACTGCTTCAAAGCCTCCACTACTATTTGCGATTAGGTATTTCACCATCTTCGCAGTTTCTTTACGCTCTACCACATTCATACCCTCAAGCGCAAAATTCGGCTCAATCATTTCTTTTGGATATGGTGTAAAACAATCGATATCAATGATGTTGTTAAAGTTAATATCTTCTACGTCGATACGAATCGCATCTTGCACTGGTTCTATATATTCATAACCAGTTTTAGCCATCTTCTCTTGTGATTGTTGATAGAATTCTTCAAATTTTTCAATTGGCACCGAAATACCAACTGCTTGTTCATGTCCTCCAAAAGCAGCCAGATTTTCAAAATCTTTAAAGAAATCAAAGAGATTAAAACCAGGTACACTTCTACCACTACCTTTGATTGTTTCATGGCTCTTAGCCATGACAAGCACCGGTCGATGTAACTGTGAAACGATGCGTCCAGCAACTAGACCAGATACCCCTTCGTGAAAATCTTCTTGATAGAGAATTGGAAACTTCTCATCCGCAATCATATTGATTGCCATCTCACTAATCGAAGAACTGATTTCTTTTCTCTTTTCATTAATCTGATTTACTTGTGCAGCATAGTGTGCAATCTGTTCTTCATTATTTGAAAGTAAGAACGGAATCATTGTATTGACATTGGCAAGATCACTCATACGTCCAAGGCTATTCAGTTTTGGAACGATAGAGAATGAAATAGAAGTCATATCAATACCACTACCTGGATTTAAAAGACTAATTAAACTACGAGGTCTTCCCTGTTTTAATACGTCTAGTCCACGCTTAACGATACGTCTTGTTTCTTTCCATAGAGGCATCACATCCGCAATTGCCGCAACACAAGCAAAGGCTGTTTGAATATCATTATCACCAATCAGATTGCGTGCAATCTGTAAAGCAACACCTGCACCAGAAAGATAACAATATTCACTTTCCATATAGTTAGGATGTACGACATACGGTGTTTCAATCTCTTCATCAATTTGGTGATGGTCAGTGATAATAATATCTAACCCAAGCTCATTGGCTTTTTGAATTGCCGCATGGGCTTTGACACCGTTATCGACGGTGATAATTAGGCTATATCCTTTTTGATGCGCCAGTTCAACAGTATGTGCAGATAATCCATAGCCTTCTTTCATACGGTCTGGTATGTAATAGCCATGTTCAATCTTTAATTTCATCAAGGTCATCTTCATGATAGTTGTTGAACAGATACCATCCGCATCATAGTCTCCCGCAATCATGACTTTCTCGTGATTGTCCCTTGCCTGTAATAAACGTTTACAACATTTTTGTATACACTCTGCTTTACTTGTTGTAAGTGCAGTATCCGTATTAAATAACTCATGAATTTCTTCATCACTTAGATGAGAAGCCATCAAAAGTTTCGCACTCAATAGACCAATCTGATATTTTTCTTGTAGACTAGATGCATCTACATCGATTACGTTATACTTCATTCTTCAAAAGCCAACTTTCTAAATACATCCCCACGATGCTCAAAGTTCTTGAAGTGATCATAAGAACTTGCGGCTGGGGATAATACACATGCATGATGAGGCCGTGTTAGTTTCTTTGCAAGACTAACAGCTTCTTCGAGAGTTTCTACTTGATATAGTCCTGGTCTAAGTAGGCCCTTCTTTTCCATTTCAGAATAGATGCGCTTACCCGTCGCATACATGAAAATAACTTGTACATCCTTGCGTGCATGTAAGTAGTCTTCTACTTCATCATATTCAATACCACGGTCCATTCCACCCACAAGTACAGTATCAACATTCTCAATTGATTCTAATGCCTGAATACAGGATTGACCAATTGTAGAAATAGAGTCATTGATAAAACGAACTCCATGATGCTCTCCTAGATCTTCTAAACGATGTGCCAGCGGCCTAAAACCAGCAATCGCCTTCTTTACATCTTCATCACTAACACCCAGTTTATTTGCGATAAAGTAGGCAACCGCAAGATTACGATAGTTATGTTCGCCTATTAACTTTGTACTAGACGCATCTAGTGTATGTTCTGGAATACATAACGTCGTTCCATGGGCTGTAATATCTTTCCCGATTAAGTATGGTGTATTTAGTGACAACTTAATGAAGTCTTTCATCTCTTCATGCATGATGACCGTATCGCCTTGCATTTGATTTGTAAAAATATGAGATTTCGCAAGTCCATACTTTTCCATCGTTCCATAATGATCTAAGTGTTCTTCGTATAGGTTTAAGAAAACTGCATATTTTGGCGAATAACGACAAATCTCTAACTGATGACAAGATAACTCTAGCGCAGCGTATGCGCCATCTTCCATCTCATCAATCGCTTCAAAACAAGGAATACCAATATTACCAACCAAGCATACTTGATACTTCTCTTTTAGTAACGCAGCCACAAGTGATGTTGTGGTGGATTTTCCCTTTGTGCCTGTTATACCGACAATATGATCACGATAGTGTTTGATAAATAACTCCGCTTCCCCTGTTATCTTACTTACATCAATTGAATCAGGAATCACAATACCAGGTGATTTGAGAATCAAGTCAAAGTGATTCAAATTCACATCTGCTTCACATGCACAAATTGTATGAACAGTTTCATCCTCCGCCTTTTTTAGAGATGGACCAGGTTTTGATTCAACAATCGTTAATACCTGCTCAGGAAGTAATCGACGAATCAAACGATATGTAGCTTGGCCTTCACGACCATATCCCCATATTACGATATTCTTATTGGCAAATTCATTTTTCCATGCTTGTAGGCTCATACGCTTACCTCCTTGCTGATTGACGGAGAAGTTGTATTACTTCTTCTAAATTTTCCGTTTGATATTCAATCATCTCTTTCATAGTATGATCTGGTTGAATGGTATCTTCGATAAAACAAGAATGCATTCCTGCTCTTCTTGCGGCGATAATTCCTTGTTTAGAATCTTCTAGAACAAGACACTTTGCTGGTTGTACATCTAATATTTTAGCACCAACTAGGAATATTTCAGGATCTGGTTTTGCATGTGTTACCATATCCCCCCTCCAACAATTGCATCATACTCTAATGGCGTCGATACCGTCGACAATAACGCTTCCACGTATGTGCGATGGCTGCTAGAACAAATCCCAATACGATAACCATTTTGTTTAAGCCACTGAAATAAGCTAATTAATCCCTTCTTATTCAAACAATCTTTCTGAATCGATGACCAAAATGAAATATCAAATCTCTTTTTCTTCATCACCTTAAACAAGTCCATTCCATTCGGGATAGAGGAAAGATAACGATTGAGTTCTTCTCCACCCGAGCCGGTAATGTTGATGAAGAAATCTTCCGGTAAAGTTAATCCTAATTTCATGGCTTCATCTTTCCATATTTGTTGTGAGATAAGCTCTGTTTCAAACATTAAACCATCACAATCAAACAGGACAGCTTTTATATCTAACATACACTCTCCTAAAATATCAAAGCAGCGGTATGCCCGCTGCTTATTGTTCATTAAGCGTTAATACCAGAAATGGTATATTCATCAAGAGAAGTTCTTTCTTAACTTTCTTATCTTTCTTTTGTTTTGTAGTTTTCTGTTTTGGTTTAGACTTCTCACGAATCAAGCACCACACATAAGCCGCAATAAATACAGATGAACTTGTACCAGCAATTAATCCAACTAACATCGCAAATACGAATGTGAAGATGGAATTACTACCCATGATGAGTAAGAAGATGACAGGAATAATCGTAGTAAATGATGACATCAAAGACATCTTGATAGCTTCATCAATCGCTTGATTCGCGATAGCACGATATTCTGTAGGTTCAATGCGATTACGTAGATTTACTTCTTCACGTACACGGTCGAATACAATAATAGAGTTATTGATTGAGTAACCAATGATTGTGAGTAATACAGAAATTAGTTCAATATTAACTTCTAGTCTTAAGATACCAAACACCGCAATTACAATTAATACGTCATGTACAAGTGCAACTAAGCAACCAAACGCATAGTCAAACTCATAACGGAATGTGATATACGCTAGCATCGCAATCCACGCAACAACCGTCAGAATTACAGCACTTCTTACAAGTTCGGAACCGACTACTGGAGTAACGATGTTATCGCCAGGTTCAACACCATACTTTTGTTCAAACGCTTTCTTAATTGTTGTTAACTGTTCTTTATCTAAAGACGCCTTTGTTGTGGCGTAAACAGTATGTTCACCAGCACTCTGATAACTAAAGCCCTTATAACCTAATGTTTCCATCTCTGCTTCTACATCAGAAACATTTACAACCTGTTCAGAAGTAACTGTTAACTTTGTACCAGACGCAAAGTCAATACCTAAGTTTAAGAAACCATTTCCCTTGCTAAGTTAAAGAAACTTAACGCTAGAGATAATACGATAATAGAAATACCAGCAGCTACTGCATACTTCGCTTTACCCATGTAATCAAACTTAAATGTACCTGTGTAGAATTGTTTTTCACCCTTTGATACATCAGGAATTTGATTCTTCTTAACAGCGAATAATCCAGGCTTACCATCGCAAATACCGGAGTCAACGATAAGGTTTAATAACCACTTAGAGAAACCTACGTTAAGAATCAACGTCATAATAACGGTGATAATTAACATAGTCGCAAAACCTTTGACTGTACCTGTGCCCCAGATATACATGATTAGCGCAGCTAGAAGTGTTGTAAACTGTGCATCGAATATTGCCCCAAAGGATAACTTGCCACCTTCCGCAACTGCAGCACGAATACTTCTACCTTTGTATAACTCTTGACGAATACGTTCATAGTTAATGATATTCGCATCGACAGTCATACCAACACCTAACACAAGTGCACCGATACCAGATAATGTAAATACAGCACCCATTAAGGAGTAGATTCCAAATACAGCCCATACATAGAATGCAAGCATGATAGATGAAATCAAACCTGGTAAACGATATACGAAGATCATAACAGCCATAACTACCGCAACGCCGATAACACCTGCAAGTGCTGTTACCTGTAGAGCATCTGCACCATAAGAGGCAGATACAACATTACTAGAAAGCTCAGTCAACTTAACTGGTAAAGAACCAGAATTGATAAGGTTTGCAAGTGTTCTTGCGGAATCCTCTGTAAAGTTACCAGAGATAATGCAGTCGCCATTAATTTCTGATTGTACAGAAGCAGCTGAGATATACTTAGGCTCTTCACCATTCTTTGCTTTCGCAGCTTCTGCAGCATATGTATCACCATCTTGCCAATCAAGCCATACGACCATGATATTTGCGCCATTGCCCTTTTGTGCAATTGCCTTTGTCATTGCCGCAAACTTCTCTTTATCCGCAATCTTTAAAGATACAATAGGTTCACCATCTTTATAAGCAAGAGATGCACCACCTTCTTGTAAGATAGATGAATCAGCTAATTCATTATTATCTACATCACGGAATGTTAGATTTGCCGTTGTACCAATTAATTCACGTGCAGTTTCTAGATCTTTCGCACCTGCAATCTGTACACGAACACGGTTATTACCTTCCACCGTAATCTGTGGTTCACTAACACCCAATACGTTGATACGCTTTGAAATACTGTTGATAACAGCAGACATATCAACTGTAGCACCATCATTTAACGGCTCTACCTGATACAAGATTTCAAAACCGCCGCGCAAGTCTAAGCCTAAATTTAAACTAGAGATAATTGAGCGTATTGTTGTAGCAATTAAAGTACCCAACAATAGAACAACTAACGCAAAAACGGCTAACTTACTTTTCTTTGTAGTATTTTTTGCCATAAGTTAATTCCCTCCGATGACATCCGCAAAATCTTCAAGGTTTTTCTTCGCACCATCAATAACAGCTTGCGTCGATAAGAAGCGTACAACATCATTTGCAGCAACGTTCCACACAACATCAACAGCTTGATTAAGTGTCCGCGGTGATTTATTGCGCCATAAATGATTCAGATAATCCTCAAGATTTACATATGTAAGAGTAGGCAAATCTTCTTTTTGTAATTTTTGTAATTTGAGAACCATCGTCAGTTCCACTAATCGATGATTCACATCAAAAAGTACTTTGTGACATGCCTTCCTCCTAACAACTTAGTTATTATACCAAAAACATCTTTTGATAACCATACTTCAAAATGATAATACGTATCAATATTATACTTTGTTTTCCACCTACCAAACAAAAAATCCTAGAATTTTCATCTAGGATCAACGTATTCCAATGAGTAGTCCAATTCCTGCTAGAATTGCCTCAGCAAGCCAGAACATACGAACGATACTAACTTCAGGCATACCTTTAATGCGGAAAGCATAATGAATCGGTGTATATGGGAACACTTTCTTATGTCTAATCTTAACAGAACCAATCTGAATCATCACACAAAGTGTTTCAATCACCGGTACCCCTGCAATCAAAATTAATAATAATTCCGTTTTGGTAATCATTGCCAAGGCAGCTAATACACCACCTAAAGCAAGTGAACCAGTATCACCCATAAATACACGCGCTGGTTTTTTATTGTAGTAAAGATAACCAAGCAAAGCACCTATCAAACAAACCACAAAGATTGCTAATCCAATCTTCTCTTGTTTTAGAGTAATCACTAGATATGGTATTAAAGCGATAATACTAACACCAGAAGATAATCCATCCATACCATCCGTTAGATTTACTGCGTTGCTGGCGCCAGCAAACATAAATAATACCAAGAAGAAATATGCGATACCAAGTGGTAATACGATACGAGTAATCGGAAGTGTAATTTCCAAAGACGCATGAGAGCGATACAACACGAAGAATACCACTGCCAATAACACCTGCATCAAAAACTTATAAAGCGGTTTTAAACCTTCATTGTTTTTGAGTACTGCGATCAAGAAATCATCCACAAAACCGATTACGCCATAGCCCATAAACGCCAATAGTACAATTAGCGTATCAAGGTCTTGAAAGATTCCCTTTACGAAATCAAAGTTAATATAACTGGAACGATGATAAATAAGATACCACCCATGATAGGTGTTCCCGCCTTCTTTTTATCATCCTCTAATGCATATTCACTAACAGTTTGTTTAAAGCTTAGCTTTTTAAGATATTGAATCAAAAATGGCATTGTCACTAGTACAATACTAAGACTCAATACGAAATATAAGCACATTTGAAATATTGACATATTTACTCCTGACTACCCACCAAAGTGGATCGAGATAGCGGTACCCTTTTCAATGTATGAACCTGGCGGTATATCTTGTGAAGTCACAACTGATGTTTCATCACCTGTAATGGTAACATCTAATCCTGTCGCTTGCCAGAATCCAGCCACATCCTGTCTACTCCATCCAAGCATATTCGGAATATAGATCGTATTAGCATTGGTAACTAAGAATACCTTTTGTCCCGTCGTTACTGAATGTCCAACTTGTGGATATTGACGAATAACAGTATTTCCATCGCCTAGGTTATATAGTTCTGTTCCATATGCAGAAAGCGTATTTTGTACATAACTTAAACTATGGTTAATCAGCGATGGCATTTCATATACCGAAACAGTTTCTGCTGTATTTTCTGGTGTTTCAGCTGTTTGCTGTGCAAAGCCATATTGCATCGCAATACGACGTAATAAGTTTACTTGTGGTTGTTGGTTGACAGGTACACTTGAATCAATTTGGTATGCATAATAAACCAGAATCTGTGGGTTATCTGCCGGTAAAGCACCCATAAAGGAATAGATATACTTACCAGATTGATAACTACCATCAACCGCTAATTCAGTTGTACCTGTTTTACCCATCACTTTACATTCTGGGATACGATAACCACGACCTGTACCCTTATCATCATTTACTACACGATATAGAATACTCTGTAACTGCTTTGCGGTATCACTTGTAATTGGATGACCTACAACCGTCTTATTTGCTTTATAGATATATTTTGAATTGTCATATCCATCACGAATAGAATCAACGAAATATGGTTTTACCATTGTACCATCAGAGAATACAGCACTATACGCCTGCATTAACTGCAACATTGTAACCGTAGAACCCTGACCAAAGGATAAGGAAAGTTTATCCGAAGGATACGTAAAGTTTAATGTACCAGTTGCTTCTGGTAGGCCATCTGTATCTACATCATTGAAGAAACCAAACTTTCTTAAATACTCAAGGTTAATATCTGGGGTAATCACTTCATTTTGAACTGTACCTGCTACAGAGTTTAGCGAGTAAATAAGACCTGTATCAAAATCAACTGATCCATATTGATAACGATATGCATTGTAAACACAACCTAGGCTATTATCTGCTGTTGCACGTATTGGATTGTTCTGACTATCGGTTCCATAGCAATAAGAATTACCATTAGTTAATTCAGAGCCATTATACTTACCTTCATTGATGGCCGCAGCCCAGGTAAATGTCTTTAAAGTAGAACCCGGTTCATACGGAACCTGTGCACCTGTATTTGTATAATCTGTAATCTCACGAACATTTGGGTCGAAGGAGTTTGATTGACCCCAAGCTAAGACCTTACCAGTCTTAATCTCCATGACACCGCCCCAAACATTATCTGCGCCAAATTGACTTTGCGTCATACTCATAGATTGTTCAAGTGTTTGTTGGATGGAAGTATCTAGTGTTAGATAAACATCATCACCATTTACAGCGCTGACCACTTCATCCTTCATACCAGGTAAACGATACCCATCTTTGTCTGTCTGGTATGTACGTGTACCATTAGTACCAGATAGATAAGAGTTTAGGTAAAGTTCCAATCCCATCTGTCCTGTTGTAATATCATGGTCATCTTGTTGTGCATAACCGATTAAGTTTGAGGCAAATTGTCCATTTGGATAGATACGCTTGATAGAATCCGTAAATTCAATTCCTGGCAATTTGTAAGATTCAATAAGGTCCTTGGTTGCTTGTGATAAGCGGCGACCACCAACACCTAACTCTGTTTGGTATATATCTTGAGATAGATATCCCATGATTTTGTCATAATCAATTTTTAAAATCTCAGATAGAACCTTTGCCGTTCCCTCTTTATCTTTCACGTATGCAATCTGTCCCTCAATGGATTGACGTGCAGAAGAGAGAACACAAACGATATCGTAAGTACGATTATCCTGTGCAATTACCTGACCATTTCTATCATATATAAATCCACGCAACGCTAATGTAGTATCTGTAACCGTATTGGCAGAATCTGCGTAAATACTCAAATCTGTTCCAGAACGTAAATGAACCTTCCCAATGGTTACGAAAAAAACATTAGAAGCAATCAGCATCATTGCTGCTAATGTCACAATCAATATTCGGCGTACTTCGTTACGGTATTTCTTTCTTTTTGCCATTCTATTCTCCAGTTGTCTTGCTAGATCCACCTGTGATAGTGACAATGTTCTCCTGTTTCTTACTTAGACCGTTGCTTGCCGCAATTTCATCAACGCGGTTATTTGATCCTAAGTTCAAGATTTCTACCTTGAGTGCATCATTCTGTGTACGTAATGTTACGATATCAGCTTCCATTTGCTGTGTCTGAGCACTTAAGGCATTGTTGTAAGTTCTTAAGAATATGGAACTAGCCAAGTAAAGTGTAGCAGAAATCATGAACATCCATATAGAAAAATTTAAAAATGCTGTATTTTTTTTCTGTTTTTTTCTTTTAACAATCTTGGCCATATCCCTATTCTCCTTTTTTCTCTATAACACGTAGCTTTGCACTGTGAGAGCGGTGATTCTCCTCTAACTCTTCATCAGTCGCTGTGATTGGCTTTTTTGTGATTAAGTTATAATCTGCTTGTTTGATATCTGATGCCTTAATTGGAATACGTGGGTCAATGTAAGGTACTGATGAATATTCTTTGAATACACTTTTGACCATACGATCTTCCAAGGAGTGGAATGTAATAATCGCACATCTACCATGCGGTTTTAATAAACTCAACGCTTCTTCCAACCCTTTTTGTAGAGCTCCAAGTTCATCGTTTACTTCGATGCGTAATGCTTGGAACGTTTGTTTAGCTGGGTGTCCTTTTTGACGTAACACCTTGTCAGGCAATGCTGACTTGATGACATCCACCAATTGGAATGTTGTCTCAATTGGTCGGATTGCTCTTTGCTTCTCAATTGCTCTTGCAATTGGCTTTGTAAATTTCTCTTCTCCATACTCTCGCAAGATACGGCAGAGTTCTTCGAAGGAATATGTATTCACGATTTGGTATGCATCTAATTCTTGTTCCTGATTCATACGCATATCTAAACGTGCATCATATCGATAACTAAATCCTCTAGCAGGATCATCAAACTGTGGGGAGCTAACTCCTAAATCCATCATGATTCCATCCACTTCATGAATTCCTCTTTTTGCAAGTTCTTCCTTCATGGAGCGAAAGTCATTATGAATCATCGTGATATAAGACAGCACATCTTTTAGATTCTCGGTAGATTCCGCAATTGCTTGACTATCTTTATCAAATGCATATAGATGACCACTCTTCAATTTGGAAATCAGATATCCAGAATGTCCACCGCGGCCCAATGTTCCATCTACATAGATGCCATCTTCTTTTACATTGAGTGAATCTACTGTTTCTTTTAATAAGACCGATGTATGCTTCATGCTTGTAATAACTCCGTCAAGTCTTCTGCGAAGTCTTCTAATTCACCCATAGATTCTTCGTTGTATTGTTCAAATACTTTCTCTGGCCAAATTTCGAAGTGATCAGAAGCACCTACAATTACACAAGACTTTTCAAATCCACGATCAGAAATCTGGAATTGTGGCAATAGGGATTCTTCCTTGGTTATCCACACACATTCATCCGCCTTGCCTAAGATACTACGTACAAAGGCACGGGCTTTTTTTATTTGTGATTGGTAACTTATTTAGTTTTGACACCAACTCGTTCCATTCATTTTCCGCAAATGCAGCTAAGCATCCATCCATCCACTCAGTTACGTAAATCTTTGTCGTCAACTGGTCTCTGTATTTTGACGGAATAATCAGTCTGTTTTTCGGATCTAGGTTGTGTCTGTATTCACCTGTGAACATCACCATCTGAATATTCCCTCCACTTTGCTCCATTTCATACCACTATTCTACCACTTCGTAATTATTATACAAGATAAAAAAACATAAAAAAAGAAGAAAAAAATCTCGCTTATCATCGGCATTTTTCACATTTTTTTGCTAAAGCGTGATTTTTTTCTTCAAATTCTGTTTATTTTTTTATGAAAAATTAACGAGAAAAAAATACTCTTCTCGAAGAATTCCCATGGTTAAAACATCATAAAATTTACCACGGTGGTAGGAAGCAGCTCTTCTTCTGCCCTCCAATACAAATCCAACTTTCTCATACATCTTGATTGCATTTTCATTGTATGAGAATACATTTAACTCAACCTTGTGTGCATTCAATTCCTCAAAGCAGATACGTATTGCCTTTCGCATAGCTTCACTACCATAGCCCTTACCTTGATATTCAGGTCCTACTAAGATGCCAACCGTTGCAATCATCTCTGGCATTGATAAATTAAATGCCGTAATATGTCCCACTACTTCACCCTGCTTATTTTCTATTGTTAATCCAAAGCCAGTTCTTCCCTGGTTTGCTGACCAACCATGAAATAGAGAAGAGTTCTCTTCCACAAATGTAGGAACGATTCTAGAACGATTCCCTAGTAACATTGTCTCTTCGTTCCACCACTTTGCTAAAATCGCTTCATCTTCAGCCGTCGTACCTCTGAGTGTAATTTTTTCACCACATAATAGTTCTTTACGATATTGTAATAAATCTTTCATATAACTCCTTTAATCTAAATACATCGGATTGATATCAATCCGTAACCCTGTTACATCTATCTTTGTCGTAGATAAAAACCTTGCAACAGAATGCCTCATCGAATCTAAATCCTTCCCCTTTAACAAGATTCGATAGCGATATAAATCTTGTATCTTTAACAACGAAATAATACCAATCGTTTTAAAGTTACCCACGATTTCATTCTTGATTGCCATTGCTTGCTTCATCACTACATCATCTTTACGACCTTGTATCGTTAAGGCAATCAAGTAAGTATATGGTGGATATTGTCCAGCATGGCGAAACTTCATCTCGTTGCGGAAAAATGCTTCGTAGTCTTGCCTTGCAGCACACTGCACCGCATAGTGGCTTGGATCAAATACTTGATATACAACTTCACCCACTGTATCAGCTCTGCCACTTCTTCCACCTGCCTGCATCAATAAATCAAAGGTCATCTCACAACTACGGAAGTCCGTACGTTGTAAACCCTCATCCCCATTGATAACACCAACCAGTGTAACGTGTGGATAATCTAATCCCTTGGCTATCATCTGTGTACCCAATAAGATATCTGCTTCATGATTACCGAAAGCTTGTAATATCTTTTGATGCGCATTCTTTCTACCTGTTGTATCCGCATCCATACGCAATACCTTCGCATTAGGAAATAATGCATGTACTTCCGCTTCTAGTTTCTCTGTGCCAAAACCCATTGTGGTAAAACCCGTACGATTATGACAATGTGGGCATTCCTTTGGCACGGCGATCTCTGTACCGCAAGTATGACATTTTAAGCGATTCACATCACGATGATAACTCATCGCAATATCACAATGTGGACATTTCACAACCTCTTGGCAAGACTTGCAGCGAAGCTGAGTAACATACCCACGGCGATTTAATAACAGAATACTCTGCTCATTTTTTTCTAAGCGCTCTTGTATCTTCTTACGTAATTCATCAGTAATGATATAGTTGCCATTCTTCTTAATACTATCCTTGATTGATACAAGTTGAATGTTTGGTAGACTTTGATTGATACGTTCATTCATCTTTACCAAGTGATATACATTTTTTAGACCACGTGCATAACTTTCAAGTGCTGGTGTTGCTGAGCCAAGTATCACTTTACAGTGATGATAATGGCCTCTCCAGATGGCTACATCACGACAATGATATGCTGGCTGGTTTTCTTGTTTATAAGAATTATCATGTTCTTCATCCATGACAATCAAACCTAAATTCTGAAATGGCAAAAATACCGCACTTCTTGTGCCAACGACAATAGATGCTTTACCAGTCTTTACCTTGCGGTACTGCTCATACTTCTCTTGGTCGCTTAGTCCACTATGATAGATTGCTAATGCATGTCCAAAGCGAGAAGAAACACGATGAATCATTTGTGGTGTCAAACTGATTTCAGGTACTAAAATCAATACCTGTTTATGTTGTAAAAGTGCTTGTGCAGCCAGTTGTAAATATACCTCTGTCTTACCAGAACCAGTGATACCATGTAGAAGATATACTTCGTCCTGACTATTGTTAATTTCATCCATTGCAGACTGTTGTAATGGTGTTAACTGTAATGCAAATTCAATATTGATATTTACATCATCTGCTGCTTCTCTTTCTTTTTTTCTTCTAAGAGAATTGCATTTTTCTCAATGAGTGAACGCGCTTGCCCTGGATATATTTTTACGTAAAAGCTGTATATGTTAATGGTTGATGCTCACGTGCGTAAAGATAGGCTTCTAATTGCTTAGGTGTTAAACTAACTTCTTTATTCGTCAGTTTAACCCATTTCTCTTTTACAATTGTTTTATCATTTGTAGTTGGTTTTAACTTCGATGGTAACATCGTCTGAAAAACAAGATATCGTTGTCGATAAAGTATTTTCTTTTTAGCCACATCGCTAAGTCATGCAATTCATCTGTAATTAAACTTTCATGGTCTTTAACTTCTTGAATAAAGCGCAATTTAAAACCAAATCGTGTTTCAATCTCTTCCTTTGTTTCATCCGTATCTTGGATGCTCTCTACAAAACCAACAACACTACGATTTAAAAGTGGAATCGTTACACGGCTACCCACTTCAATATCTTCATCGTCATATAAGTATGTAAAAGTCTGATCCAGCCTACGTACAGGATGTTCTAACCAACATTGCACAATCTTCATAGTCTCTCCAATTTCTTACTCTATTCTACTATAAAAATGAAAAATTCCACGGTAAAAGTTTAGATAAAAAAACAGCAGTGACTATTCTGCTGTTTCAAGTTTCATGATATGTCGTAATAACTCCTTTGTGTATGGATGTTGTGGATTTTGCATCACTTCTTTTGTTTTACCCTCTTCTACAACCTTTCCATCCTTCATAATCATCACACGATTACATAGGTTGCTAATGAGTGGTAAATCATGGGATACAAAGATTGCTGAGATGTGATGTTGATGACATAGATGCGTTATTAAATTACAAATCTTCTCTTGTGTAATAACATCTAATGCACTTGTAATTTCATCACACAACAATACTTTAGGATCACACACAAGTGCACGGGCAATCGCTGCACGTTGACATTCCCCACCAGACATTTCGTTGGGATACTTTTTTGCAAAGGAAGCATCCAACCCAACTTCCTGTAATAAGAAACGATTTTCTAACGCATTTGGATTTAAATATTTACGTACTTCATTTAAACTTTGTTCAATCGTATACTGCTTATCAAAAGAAGCTCTTGCATCTTGGAATATCATTTGTATGTTTCGGAAGCGACTACGATCCTTTCTATCAAGTGATTTACCAAATAATGTAACTTGTCCTTCATCCGGCTGAATAATGCCTGATAGTAGTCGTAAGATTGTACTTTTACCACTACCACTTTCCCCTATGATGCCAAGTATTTCTCCTTTATCAAGATGAAGGGAAACATGATCAACCGCTAATACTCGTTGTTTCTTTTCACGGAAGCACTTAACGATATTTTCTGCTTGTATTAATCGTCCCATAAATCCTCCGTCTTTGGTAAAGCAGCTAATAATTCTTTTGTATATGCATGCATAGGATTATTAATTAGCGTATTTGTCTCTTGTACTTCGACAATTCTACCTTGGTACATTACTGCAATACGATTACACAATTGTGCAGCTAGTGCAATGTTATGTGTAATTACTACCATCGTCATACCTTTTTCTTCTTTTAGCCGCTTTAACTGTTGAACCATTTCATATGCACTCTTTACATCGAGTGCACTCGTAGGTTCATCGCACAATAGCAACTTCGGATCATTCATTAACGCAAGTGAAACCGCTACACGTTGTGCCATACCAATCGATAGTGTAAAAGGATAACTGTTAAAAATACGTTCTGGTTCTTTTAATTCAAACTTTCGAAATAAATCATATGCCTTTTGACGAGTTTCTTCCCTACTTAATTTTCCATTTGTTGTTTCGTAAAATTGAGCAGATATTCTTCTTGTAGGTACTAGTGAGAAATTACTGCTTTGAAAAATCGTTGCTATTTCATCTTTAAATAACTGTCGATATTCCCTTTGATTCATATCCAAAAAGTTTTTTTGATTTGTATATAAAAATTTCACCTGCATCAATTTTAAGATTTGGTTCTAATTGAAGAATACAATTTAACAGACTTGTTTTTCCACTACCGCTTTGTCCAACAATCCCAATCACTTCTGATGGATAGACAGAAAGCGAAACATCATGTAACACCTTTACATCGCCATATCTAGCAATGACATTTTTTATTTCTAAAATTAGTTGTCTCATGATTGAAGTTCTAAATCAACTGTAATTTGGTAGTAGTCAGTAACATGAGGTGTAAAGTTCTTCAATCCTTTTCTTGTTGCGAAAATCAAGTTATTAAACCCAATGTATGTAACGCTATAACTTGACAACAATATTCCCTCAATCTGTTTAACAAGCTTAATACGTTCCTTTGTATCATAGGAATCATTTAACTGTTTTAACAATACCTGCATTGCATGGTTATCATATCCAGAATAATTCACAGAACCGCCTTCGGATAGTAACGCATTTAAGTAATATGCAGGATCTCCTGTAGGCATTGTCACCATGGAGTAGAAACCTAAATCATATTCTTTATTCTCAAGATATTTTGTGCCTTCATGCAGCTGAAGTTCAGCGTGAATTCCAATCTTCTTAAGTGCGGACTGTAATTCCGTCGCAATCGCTTCTTGTGATAGACGTTTATAGTAAGCGATTGTAAGAGAGAGGTTTTGACCATCTTTTTCTACATACCCATCACCATCTGTATCTATATAACCCAATGATTCTAAAATTTGCTTTGCTTCCACTTGATTATAAGAAGTTTCATCCGAACTTGGTAATGCATACTCGGAATCACTTGTAAACGGTCCATCCGTAGCAGTCATTGTGCCATCCAGTAAGTAACTTGCAATCGATTCTTTATCAATTGCTTTGGCAATTGCTTTCCGCAGTGATACATCTGAAAGAGTTTCTGTATTCATGTAGAGAGAATATACTCGGCTAGATGGAATCATATGAATATCAAATTCGTCAGTATCCTTTAGTTGTTTAATTCCCTCCGAATTCATCTCTGTATATGCATCTAATTCATGATTCTTAAGTGCAAGAATTGCCGTTTCTTTCTCAAGCATCTTTGTAACTGTAATCTCGTCTAATTTCGGTGTTCCATTCCAATAATTTGTATTTGGCTCAAGCACAATTTCTTGATCAGCTGTAAATGTCTTCACCGTATATGGACCAGTCCCAATCGGCATCGTAGCCCTATCTTCCTTAGAATTTAGATTCAATATTGCAAACATTGGATCACTTAAATCAGATAATAATGTTGCACGTGGTTTTACAGTCTTATTGTGATTGAATTACCATCTATTTCATATTCAGCATCTTTTAAGAACACAGCTCTTGCGTTTTCCTGTGCAACATGGTGCAAATTATCTACTACACTTTTTGCATCCATTGTTGTACCATCTGAGAACTTAATATTCTCGCGTAGCGTTAACTTCCATGTCTGTGTGTCAATGTTTTCTGCGTTCGATACAAGCCATGGAGTAATCTCCATGTTATCCTCTACTTTAAATAAAGTTTCCCCAATACCATATCGAACGGTGAACCACCCATTCCACTCTAAAGCTGAATCCAATGATGCAGTAAACTGCTCTGTACCAATGCGGATAGTATGATTAGCTGTTTCATCTATTTTTGGTGTTGGTGTACATGCAGACAAGGCTAATGTCATAGATATACACAACACTTTAGTCCATCGTTTCATTTCGTTCCCCCTCTTGACTATTGAAAGTCTTTGCGAATTGGTTGATTAAAAATACTGTAATGAAGATAAACAAACATGGGAATAAAGAAATCCATGGTGCGGATGTTAAATATTGTCTTCCTTCACTAATCATAGAGCCCCATTCTGGCGTTGGTACTTTTACTCCAATGCCTAAAAAGCTAAGCCCTGCAAGTGACAATAACATATTCGCAAAGTTTAACGTCAATGTCACTATCATTACATTTCGAATATTCGGTAAGATATGTCTCAATAGTATTTCGATATCACTTAATCCTGCAAATTTAGCAGCAGTTACATATAGTTCTGATTTTTCTTTTAGCGTCGCAGATCTTGCCAAACGTGCAAATAACATCCAATCACTAATTGCTAGGGCAATCATCGCATTATGTAAGCCACCACCAAGTATCCCTGCAATCGCAATCGCAATTAACATTTGGGGAAACGCTAAGAATAAATCACATATCGCCATAAGTACTTCATCTAATAATCCACCCATGTAGCCGCTAATCATACCGACAAAGATGCCAAATCCTCCAGCAACCACTACGATTACTATCGTAGATAAAATGCTAAGTTTCGCAGCTACGATTGTTCGTACAAATACATCTCTTCCAAAGGCATCTGTTCCAAAGAAATGTTGCATACTAGGTGCTTGTAAACGAACAGCTAGATTTGACTCCGAAATTATCTTCGGTAACATTAATTCCATCAAAACACTGCACAATAATAAACATGCAATCATGATAATCAACATCCACTGTTTACGATTAAGCTTCACGACTATCACCACCTAACCGTATCCGTGCATCAAAGATTCCATAGAGTACATCTGCCAATAAATTAATTAAGACATACGCAAACACAAGCCACACTACAACAGCTTGAATCATCGGAATATCCTTACTAATGACCGCATCCACCAACAGTTTTCCAAGACCAGGCCAGTTAAATATGGTTTCAATTAACGCCACACCACTTAAAAGACTTCCAAAAGAAACAGCAGTTAATGTAATCACTTCAACCATCGTACTCTGAAGCACTGTGCAAAACAGAATTGAAACTGTACCAACACCTCTAGCTCGCAAACCTTTGATATAGTCCTTCTCTAACTCACGACTAGCAATCTTTTGAATCTGTTTGATATAACGAAATGACATACCAAGCATGATAGTTAGACTAGGCATAATAACACCTGTACTATCCTTTGGTAATACACGAAAGATATGAAACACAGAAGTAAATAAATACAACAATAATAATCCGATTATAAAGGTAGGAATTGATATCCCTACCTGTGTTATCACATCAATCAGCTTTGAAAATCTTGATTGTTCGTGGTATGCACAATAGATTCCAAGCGGTATCGAAACAAGTAAAGTTAGTATCATACTATTAATTGCAATTGAGATTGTATACGGAGCAGATTTCATAATTTTTTCAGATACAGGACGACCATCCTGATAAGAGGTACCCTAAATCCCCTTTTTAAGAAAAGAAACCCACCAGTTTTGATATTGAACAAAGAATGGTTCATCCAAGTGATGTTCATGACGGAACTGTTCTAACATCTCTTCCGTTGCTGGGGACCCTGCTTGATGAAAATGCATATGTGCTGGATCACTTGGTGAAAGATAAATTAAACTAAATGTGATAAGCGTAACTCCTACAACAATAGGAATTGTACGCAATAAACGCTTGATAAAATATTTCATTGTAAATTCCTTTGCATAGTTGAATACATCTTCACTTAATCTCTACAGAAACAAAATACATTAGCACTATCGCTAATGTATTACTTTTGCCTGTATTTAGCTACATAAATACTGCTTCATGCACAACAAATGGTATGGGAATTCATTGCTTTCGTCAAGTCATATCACCATTCAATAGGAATAATGCTATAATTCTATCGTTATAAAGGAGGTATCAGCATGTTACCGAAGTTAGAAAACAGTAATAATATCACTGCTATTGAAGAAGAAATTCAAATACTCAAGAATCTTTTGAATACTGCAACGCAGAATATGATTCCTTCTGATAAATTCCATCTCATTAATGAACTCTCAAGTTTATCCGCAAACCATGAATACGATAAGTTAACAGATTTGATTACCTCATTATCCAATGAGGATTTAGATATCATCTCTAGATATTTCTCTGTTCTTCCTTTATTAATCAATATTACAGAAGACGTAGACTTAGCATACCAAGTGAACTTACAAAATAACATTGATCAAGATTACTTAGGCAAAATCTCCACTCAGATGAATATTATCGCAAATAGCGAACATGCTAAAGAAATCTTAGAAAACTTGAATGTAGTACCAGTACTAACTGCTCACCCTACACAAGTACAGCGTAAATCCATGTTGGATCTAACAAATGAAATCCATCATTTATTACGTAAAGACCGCGATTGCAAAGAAGGCTCCATCAATAAACGAAAATGGAATGATAACCTTCACCGTTTAATTGAACTGATCATGGAAACGGATATGATTCGTGAAAAGAAGTTAAAGGTAAAAAACGAAATCCGTAATGTGACGGACTATTACAATACTTCTTTGATTCCAGCTATCACAGCCTTAACCGCAAAGTACCGCAAAGAAGCCGCAAAACACGGTATTGATGTCAGTGCCGCCACCCCTATTACAATGGGTATGTGGATTGGTGGTGACCGTGATGGAAATCCATTTGTTACCGCAGAAACATTAGAAATCTCTGCTACTACACAAGCAGAAGTAATCTTAAATTATTACATTCGTAAGATTGAAGAAATGTATTTCTACTATGCCGTTTCATCTAGTATCTCGCACGTCTCTCTAGATGTTGAAAAGATGGCTGCCCTTTCAAGTGATACTTCTGTCTATCGCGAGAAAGAACCATATCGTAAAGCATTTCACTACATACTAGAAAGACTACAAAACACTTATGACAACTTTACACAGAACACAACCCATGAAGTATGTTATGAAACAGTAGAACAGTTCCAGAATGATTTATTTACAATAAAAAAATCCCTTATCGACAACAATGATGCGATTTTAACAACCGGTAGTTTTAATGAAGTATTACAGGCTACAGAAATCTTCGGTTTCTATCTTGCAAGTATTGATATGCGTCAAGACTCTAGTGTCTTAGAAGCATGTGTTGCAGAATTATTGAAGTCCGCAAATATCGAGCAAGACTATAGTAGTCTTGACGAAGAAAAGAAGTGCGCCCTACTATTGGATCTATTAAATAATGACCCACGTATCTTATCCGCAACACACGCACCAAAATCAGAACAATTATCTAAGGAACTTGCAATCTTCAAAACTGCAAGAGAACTGAAAGATCGTATGGGTGAAAATGTCATTCGTCAACACATTATTTCTCACTCCGAAAGTATCTCAGATATGCTCGAATTAGCAATCCTACTTAAGGAAGTTGGATTAGTCGATAACAAACATAGCCGTATACAAATTGTTCCACTCTTTGAAACAATCGAAGACTTGCAGAATGCAAATGAAATCATGCGTACATACTTACATATTCCTCTTGTTAGAAAGTGGCTAAATGACCAAAAATTCTACCAAGAGATTATGCTTGGATACTCTGATTCCAATAAAGATGGAGGATACCTATCCTCTGGTTGGTACTTATACAAAGCACAACGAGAACTATCTTCCATCGGTGATGAATGTGGTGTAAAGATTACCTTCTTCCATGGTCGTGGTGGAACAGTTGGCCGTGGTGGTGGACCATCCTACGATGCGATTACTTCTCAACCATTCGGATCTATCAAAGACCGTATACGTTTGACCGAACAAGGAGAAGTCATCGGTAATAAATACGGTAACCGAGACTCAGCATACTACAATCTAGAGATGTTGATATCCTCTACTTTAAATCGTATGGTTAATCCAATGGTATTAAGCAAAGAAACATTACGTGAATACTACACTATCATGGATCCAATTGTAGAAAACTCAAATGGAATCTATCGTGATTTAGTATTTAATAATCCACACTTCTATCCATACTTCTTTGCGGCAAGTCCAATCAAAGAAATCTCTAGTTTAAATATTGGTTCTCGTCCAGCAGCACGTAAAACAATTACAGATATCAATGGATTACGTGCAATCCCATGGGTATTCTCATGGTCACAGAATCGAATCATGTTGCCAGGATGGTATGGTATTGGTTCAGCCATGCAACAATACATCGACCAAAACCCAAAAGAAAACCTAGCGAAGTTACAACAGATGTATCAAACATGGCCATTCTTTAAATCCTTATTAGAGAACGCAGACATGGTGTTGTCAAAGTCAAATATGGACATTGCTAGACGATACAGTAATCTTTGTGAAGATGAAGAAACTCGCTCGGTATTTGATCGTATTGAAGCTGAATGGAAACTCACAAAGAAAGTCTTATTACAGATTGAAAATCATAATGAACTCATCCAAGACCTACCTGCATTAAGAGGAAGCTTGGACTATCGTCTTCCTTACTTCGATATTCTAAATTACATTCAGATTGAGTTGATTAAACGTATCCGCCAAGGACAATATACAGAAGAACTTGAGAAGACAATCCACGTTACGATCAACGGTATCGCAACTGGATTAAGAAACTCTGGATAAGGAGGACTCATGAACTTACAACATTAGCGAAAGAACGATATTCATGCCGAAAGATATCTTCTAGACCTATCGAATCTGAGAAGCTAGAAGCTATCAAACAAGCAGCTATCGCTGCACCTACTGCACACAACTTTCAACCACTAAAGTTTGGTTGATTCAATCACCAGAAGCACTTGAGAAAATAAAGTCCGTAACACAACAGAAATTCCTACACACATCTCCTGCATGTTTCATCATTGGCAGTAATGCAGGACAAGGATGGGTACGCGAAGAAGATTCTATGAATTTTGCGGACGTAGACGCAAGCATTGTGGCAACACATATCATGCTTTCAATTCAAGATGAAGGTCTAGCTACAACTTGGATTGGTAACTTTTCACCAGAGAAAATCAAAGAAGTATTCCCAATGATGGAATCGTATAACTTAATTGCTATCTTCCCAGTTGGATATCCAGAAGACGACGCAAAACCTTCACACTTACATAACACTCGAAAAAGTGAAGAAGAATTTATTGAAATATTATGACGAATAGAGATGAGTATACTCATCTCTCTATTATTTTTAACTCTTTTTAAAAATATTTTCATTCATAATGTAAATCTTAGATTAAAATATAACTCACCAATTCATTTACTCTAAAAGTTTCTAAGTAAAAAAGGCATACACTTTAGATGTATACCCTTCACGTTATTACTCTAGAACTAGTTTCTTCTTAGCCACATACGCTGCAACTAATAATGATATAACTAGAATTGAAGCATTAAGAGGAAGATTACTTGAATCACCTGTTTTAACACTTGGTGTTGGTTCAGGTTCTTTCTTATTTGTAATTTCCATCTTACCATTTGCATCGATTAATCCATACGTAACTTGATACTTCGCACCATCGATTGTGATGATATTATCAGTTTCACCAACTTCACGTACTTCATAAAGATTCTCAACAGTTTTACCAGCATCTCTTACAGGAAGATCTTCAAATGTCGTTGTCCAGTTATTTGCGGCATTTAAAGTAACTGGAGCATCAAATGCAGCACCATCCTTGTACAACTGTACTTCTACTTGATTTGCACTACCGCCAACCCACTTCTTAGTAACTTCGATTGTTCTATATTGAACTTGTTCGTTACTAATTTCCTGATCGTATACGCCAAAAGAGTTTTTAGTAGCTTTATAGTTAGCCCTAATTTTTTTCTGTTCTCCAAATTTAGAAATAGCTTCATTTGCTACCCAGTTTCCATCTGTATCCATTTCTCTTACGAAGTAGATATTTGGATTTGTTGTGTCCTGAGCATCGTTTACCATGTCGTACTTGAGTAGGTCTACGAACTTGAACTTCCAGTCGTTTGCATTACTCAAAGCAACCTGGTCAATCTGTGCATATGTATTAGCACCAGAAGTCATTAATTTATCAACCTTTGCCTGGAAGATTTCACTTTCACTCATACTTGTTGTATCAAGTGCACTTCCATCCGCATTTGTTAATGCAACTGCATCAAAGTCAGCTTTTGTAATTCTAAACAATCCAACTGTAACAGATGCTACGTGATCTGTATTTGTTGCTTCCCACTTCTTCGATACAGTCAAATCTACCTTATCGTAGTTGACTGGATCTCTACCAAATACTACTGCACCGTTTGATCCGATACCACCACCACGAGGCGCGGTGTTACCTGTAACGATAACCTTAGCTGCATTTCTAGCTGCAGCCTTACCTTCATCAGATACAATTGCTTTTAGTGCAATCTTTTCTGTGATTCCATCGAGAGTTCCTCTATCCACAACAGGACTTACTGTACTTGGATATCTAGGACTACCATCTGAATTTCCTAAATAAGCTTCATCAATCTTACCATCTTCATACCAGTGTACTAACCAGTTATCAAGACCATTGTTAGAAAGAATTAAGGTCTGTGTTGCTGGGTCTTGCTTATTGATAGAAGCCACATCATCACCAGCTGCTGATGTGTCATTATTATCAGCACCTGTACCAGCTACGTTATCAAAGAAAGATGCACCATTTGTAACAGCTGTTGTAGCACTACCAGTAGGACATAACCACATACCACCACCAAGTTTAGTAGCTGTATTTCCAGTAACAAGTGTCTTACCCATATGTAATACATATGGAACAGATGCTACATAGATACCACCACCCTGCTTGCCAGCAGTATTATTAGTAAATTTACCACCATTGATATATACTTCCTTGGAAGCAACGTACATACCTCCACCAACGCCGTTCTCAGCATTCGGGTCTGTTATCTGAGTTGTAACAGCTGTCATTGTAGCTTCATTACCTGTGATGAGACCATCATTGATTGTAGCGCTCGCTGGGAAGAAGCCTCTCCAGCGTTCTTCACCAAATCTTCTTCCATCAGCTGAAGTCAAATAGTCATTTACACCAATACCTCCACCAAACGGAGCCTTGTTGCCACTGATTGTACCGCCATCCATGGTTAGCTTACCTGTACCGTTTACGGATATACCGCCACCTAGTACTGCTGCTGTATTATTAGAGATAGTACCACCCTTTAGGTTCAGAGTACCTGTTGAATAGTAGTGTGCTGGATTACTGAAGTTATTATCCATTGTGTAATTTGTACTATATGTTCCAACTAGTATTCCACCATATTCTGCAGTATTACCTGTGATGGTACCACCTGTCATCTCCATAGTAGAGCTTCCCTTGATACCTTCAACTCCAACAGCTGAGTTTAGACCATTGCTTCCGCCATGCTCTAGAGTGTTGTTTGAGATATCTCCTCCATTCATGAAGAATGAAGCACCCTCTGTAATCTTAACAACATTCGTAAACTGGTTGCTCATGTAATTATCATGAATTGATCCACCGTTCATTGTAAGTACTGCATTTGGACCTTTAGCCGTTACGATACCTACCATTGCACTGTTTGATCTTACATTCTTAATTTCACCACCGTTAATAGTTAATTTACCCTGGTTGTTAATGACAGAACTCTTGTAGTTGGTGTCCTTTGCATCACCATCAAGAATAATATCTTCCCAAGTAAGACTTGCTCCTTCTTTGATGTCAAATGCAATTGCATTGTTAGTTCTTGTAAGAGTAACACCACCACTTAAGGTGATATACTTTTCTGCAGGAACTGTTACTGTAGCTGTTAATTGCATATCTGCAGTTAATACAATTTCTGTAGCTTCCGTAGCATCATTAATTGCTTGTTGAAGTTCAGCGATTGTGCTCGCATTAACTGTCGCTGCATGTGCATCCAATTTAAAAATCGGAAACATAGAAAGCGAAATCATAAATGCTAGTAAAACTGAAAATAACGATTTCTTTCTAAACATTCTTAAAACCAACCTTTCCCCCTCAGATATCAATGAAATGATCTAACTATTTTGCAAAATAAATAGATAAAACCTATATTTTCTTCACACAAATACAAAATAGTATCTACATCCCTATTCCCTAACATCATATAATATCTAAATAAGATTAACAATTTCTTTAGATCATTATTTTAAGAATTTCTTAACCAATTTTATAATTTTGTATATTCAAGCAAAAAAAGTACCCATATTGAGTACTCTATAAGTAGTTTATCCTTTACTTCATCGATTGTTCTCTTCTTCTAACGAAGGCAAGTATCAATAACAATGTTCCAAAGAATGTCATTGAAACTACGTGTCCAAATAGATTTGTCGCATCACTTGTCTGTGGTGTCTTTTGAAGTGATGAAGAACTTGCGCCTGTACTTGGATTATTTGTCTGTGGATTAGGTACAGTTATCGTTGGCTTGGTGTTTGGATCCTTAGGATCAACTTATCGGGGCACTATAAAAAGAGTGCTTTAAATGGTTTATAATATACCATTGATTATTTATATTTTAACTTTACAAAAAAATATTTGTGTTTTACAAAAATAATCCATGTCTTTTTATCATATTAGATTTTCAACACTTTTTTTCATTTATATTCATTTTGTATATACACTTATAAATTGGTATGCTATATTACCGATTGAGGTGAGGGAAAATTAATATGAGAATGAGAAAACTGATAACAGCAATGATATCTATTATATCTATTAGCGTACTAGCACTTACAAAAGTTTCTGCTAGTTACATGCCGAGCAACCCTATCGACAAAGATGTTGATGGACAACCGGCAGGAGAAGAATATAAAGATAAGTTTGAGTTTGCTTTAAAAGATCCAGATGGAAATCTAGTTGGTCCTACAATTACGAATGATGAACCTGCCAATTATGATAATGATGGTAACCCGCATAGTTATAGAGGTTCATTCTATCTAGGATCTTTGGTCGATAACTACTTGAATCATCACCAACTAGATCCCACACAATCATATGTAACTTTTACATTAGAAGAAGTTCAGACAAATGTACCAAATATGAAGTTTGACCCTAAGATATATAACATTAATGTATATTATACTGTTGTTTCTAATTAATTTGGTGTACAGAATAGTTTTCAATATTTTGAAGTTGATGGGGAATTTTATAACATTGCTGGAGAAAGACTAGTTAAACTCCCTGATGGAACTTTTTCTACGGACTATACTACACTTCTAACATTTAAATTCAATAATACAACGATTCATTATGTAAATCATACTGTCAATAAGCTATGGGAAAATGGTTCTGAATCAGCTGTTGAAGTTCAATTATTACAAGATGGTATCCCTTATGGTACACCAGTTGAACTTAATGACAATAATGGTTGGACATATACTTGGCAACAACTGGATGATAGCTATACATGGTCTGTTGTAGAAATAAATGTTCCAGAAGGATATCAAGCAACAACTGTCGTTTCTGCAGATGGTTTAACAACAACTATCACAAATACAAAGACAGTTATACCTGCCACAGAAGATCCTGCTAATCCTACAGATACTACTGTTACTCCAAATAAACGTGGAGAAAGTGTTAAGACAAGTGATTCATTTAATGCTCTTGCATGGTCACTCATCTTGGGTACATCTTTTGTAAGTATATTGTTCACAATGTATATCAGAAGAAAAATACAAAATGAACATTCATAAGATCAAATATTTAGCAGTACTATCAATGATTCTTGACCATATGGCATCTGTATTATTTGCACCAGATGCCATTGGCTATATTATTCTAAAACTAATCGGTCGTATTGCAGCACCAGCAATGTGCTTTGCATTAGCACAAGGTTTCATGCATACTTCAAATCGCAAAAAGTATTTCTTGCGACTCATTGTATTTGCGGTTATTTCACAAATTCCCTACTCCTATTACATGAGTGGTACACTATGGTTTCCTACTGGGAATATGTTATTTACCTTAGCTTGTTCTTTCTTACTTCTAGAAATTTTAGAACATCACAAGCGCTTAGGAATTCTTTCGATACCTATTGCAATCAGCATTTTATATATAGCAACCTTCACAGATTGGTTTATCTTCGGACCACTATTTACTCTATCCTTTTATTTAAATAAAGAAAATAAAGACTTACAAGCCTTGTGTCATGCATGCATTAGTTTTCTAAGTCTAGGTTATTCTGCATATGTATGCATGCAACAAGGTCTTTCATGGTATTCTCAAGTTTGGCAAATTGGTGTGATACTTTTTATTCCAATCACCTATTTGTATAATGGAAAGCCAGGTAACAAATTCACTTTCAACAAATGGTTTTTCTACCTATTCTATCCCCTGCACTTGCTCGTAATCGGATTAATACGTTCGAGATTATAAGTTATATTTCTAAACAATTAAGTTAGTAGAATAAGTTCTAACTTATATATAGTTTTTAACATGTAGTAGTTAGTAATTTAATAACAATGTATTTTAATAGCGATCTACTCGTAATAGTGAGATCTTTTTCATTTTTGTTTTTTTATGATTATACTTAGTACTTACAGTGCATGGTTCCAATTTCTGATTTAACTATCAAATCATAACTCTTTTGTATAGTAGTATCGCTCACCTGTATATGGATATTCTTTTAATACAAACACCTCTTTATAACCATGCTTTTTCATAAAAATTCTGGTGCTTGAAAATGAAATGTATTAACAAAAGAATACTTACACCCTCTATTGAATGATTCAAGTTCTGCCATTTTCAGAATTTTTTTGAACCTAGACCTTGTCTTCTAACATCATCTCTTACATATAAATATTCAATCTCAAGCCAATACCCAAAAAGTCTCCGCTACCATTCCAGCAATTAAATTTCCATAATCATCTTCTATATAAATATTAAGGGATTCACTCTTTGACGGTTCTCTATTAGAACGATTATATGCACGAATTAAATTTTGCTAGTTCTTGTGCTTTTTCAGATTTAATATTTTCTAATTTCAATTTCATACTATTCTCCATATTTTAAATTCATTCGATACAAAGATTTAATATCTTTTGGACTGACCAATTCATTAACGTTTAAATAATAAATATATTCCTAAACTATCTATAGTATGACTATTCCATCAACATAACCATCGGTCCACTGATTTGTTTCAAAAAAAGACTTCATAATTTATAGAGCGTATATTGAAATATATCATATTTAGCACAATCATAAATGACTCGCATATCTTCAGTTTAAAGATAGATACGAGTCATTTTTATTATTTTTGTATTCTTTCCTTTAAATAATAATACACGATCATCAGTCTGAATCAGCGTACTACCTGTTGCAGGTATAATTTCATCATTTCGATTGATTGAAATAATCAACTTATTATCTGGTAGATTTAAATCACGAATATATTTATGATTCCATGCATGATGTTCCGTTACTGTAAATTCTATGAGATCTTGTCCATTTGGATCAAAGTACTCCTCTCCACTCCAAACAATAATATCATTTGGTTGTAATACAAGACTTCCATTAGGAACCAATGGTTTCTCATCACGTATTACCTTCGCAATAATTAAATGTTTATCTAAAGATATATCTTTAATCTGTCGATGTGCAAGAATACCACCTTCATCAACTACTGACTTTACAAATGTAATATTTCCTTTTCCTACATAATAATTAAATGTTCTTAATACTTCATTACGAGGATCAATCATGTGTAACTTTTCAGTTACCCACTTCATAGACGAGCCTTGTATGAGTGATGATATTAAGCAGACTCCAAAGACGATATGAAAAATATCCACAGAACTTGATGTATACTGATTGACTACCATGATTGCAAAGGCAATCGCAGCTGCGCCACGAAGTCCTCCCCAAGATACTAGCCACTTTTGATTTAATTTCAAATCAAACGGTATCATCAAACCAAATACTACGATAGGTCTAACAATAAAAATTAGTATAATTGCAATAACAACCGCAAAGAATAAGTTTGTTAAGATATGTGAAGGTGTAGCTAATAATCCTAAGATAAAGAATAATAGGATATTCATGATGTTAGATACACCATCGAAGAAGAATGTTACCTCTTTCTTCGCGATAAATACTTGATTTCCTAAAATCAAACCGAGGATATAGACGGTTAAATATCCATTTCCATTTAATAACTCACTAATCGAGAAAGATAATAGTACAACCGCAATGATAAAGACAGTAATAAATCCACTCTTTTGAAGGTCTGTATACTCCATGAACTTACGAACAACATAGGCAACGATAACACCGATGAGAATACCCCAGAATATCTGGAAGAATAACATTGTGCCAATAGAAATCTGTTCACCTTTAATTAATGCTAAGAAGATACAAGTCAGCGTAAACGCCATCGGGTCATTTGATCCACTTTCAAGTTCTAAAAGAGATGCCGTATTGTATTTTAAATTTAAATTCTTTGAAGAAAGGATATTTGATACGGACGCATAGTCTGTAGAACCAATGATAGATCCTATCAAGAAGCTCTCTATCCAACCAAATCGTAATATAAAGTGTATCAAGACTCCCGTCAGTAGTGATGTTAATATTACTCCTATTGTCGATAGAATCAACGACTCAATTACAACAGTTCTTCCAGCTTTCCAGTTTGTACCAAAGCCACCATAAAAGATAATGATTAGCAAAGCTATTTTGGAGAAGTTTTCAGCAAACTGATAATCTTCAAAGTTAAAACCAATTAAACTGCTGATAATACCCAAAGACAAGAATAACATCAAAGATGGAATTCCTGACTTTTTCGCTATTTGTACTGCAATTAGAGCAGCTAGTAATATGACTGATATATAAAACATATGCTATCCCCCCTATTGTTGTCATTCTATCAATATCCAGTATATCTTCCAAAACAAAGATATATATGCATGAATGAAGAAAGATTTTCTTCATTCTATTTTATTTCAAAATGTATTACAAATTAATTCATTTAAACAATCTCCGAAATGATATTTCTCATATTTTTCTACATTTAAATCTAACCCATTAATTAAAAAAATCAATATCTCGTGTTGACCTATTTTGTAGCCCAATCTTATACGCTACTAACATACCTCCTTTTAGCAGAAAAATTCTCATTATATTTGCTCATTGAAAGAAGTTTAAGAAATTCATCGTAAAAAAACTGACCTAATACATCATTAAAAACCTACATTTAACTCACTAGCTCTAATTCTAAGTTTGTTAACAATACTACATTTATTCATTATAAATAATCTCCAGTATATCCTCTATCTGATTAGATATACCGAAAAATTTCAGCATATTCCCTAAGTCTCCAAATATTTTTTTATTTTGTTTTTTTAAATATAAATTCCATGCTTTTTGAAAAATATCTCCGGATCTTGTTTTTTTCCTATCACGGACAATATCACAAATCGTACGTTCCATATCATAAACAGTAACAGTATTTCCCATAATAGTATCTACATACGTTATGCCTATTTGATACCAATCCTTCTTTATCTGATGCACATTGACTTTATTTTTAAACCTCCAAGCATTATATCCTTGATATACAGTCACTTCATTAATAAATGGATTTCTATCAGTCAATCCGTGTAATAACAATGCGGTCTGATAAGAATAAATACATTTTTCCGTACTGTTGTTGTAAAAAAATAGTTCATCAAAAATTATTAAACGTCGGATCAAAAATATATTCCACGTGATACTCTCTCAAGTTCTCCTTTACGTATCATATCTGTAAGATACCATGAATCAATATTATGACTTTTTATTTCCTTGCTGTAATAATTCCATTATTCTCTTTAATAATATTCTTGATCAAGTCAGTTTTCATATTTCTTCCTTTTGTGCATTATTATACAATAAATAAAGCACAAAAAAGAAGTTATAATCTAGAGTTGATAGTTTAAGTAATCAATATTTCTTCAGTCCATAATAAAAGGCTATTGTCAAAACTGTTCTGACATAGCCTTGATACTACTGTTATTTAATTAAACCAAACAAATCATTTAAGGCTTCTGCCATTGTTGGGTGTGTGAAGATCTGATTTGCAAGTGCTGTATATGGTTGCTTGGCAATCATTGCAGTTACGACGATATTGATTACTTCATGTGATTCTTCGCCAAATAATACTGTACCTAAAATCTGATTTGTATCTGCGTCTACGATTGCCTTATAAATACCAGTTTGATTGCCAAGAATTTTAGCCTTAGGAATTGCAGTAACTGGTAATGTGGCTACCTTGATGTTATATCCAGCCTGACGAGCCTCCTTCTCACTTAGACCAACTCTGGAATAAGTTGGATGTAGGAATGCTGAGAATGCGATTGGCTGTCTATCGTTTCTTGTATAAGCACCATTACCATCTAAATAACTCTTTACAATACGATAGTCGTCTAAAGAAATGTAAGTAAACTGTGGTCCACCATTTACATCACCCATCGCAAAGATATGTGGCTTATTTGTTTGTAAGTGTTCGTTCACATTTACAAATCCACGTTCTGAAACTTCAACACCTGCATTTTCTAAATGAAGTTCTTTTGTATTTGGAGTTCTACCTGTCGCAACAAGTAATACATCTGAAGAAATCTTACCAGTTTCTCCATTTACTTCATAAGATAGAGTGACTGTATTTTCATCTTGTTCAACATGCTTTGTGTCTGCACCAAAGATAAATTCAACACCTAATGACTTATAGGATTCAAATACAGCATTTGCTACATCGTCATCTTCTCTAGCAAGTAACTTTTCTGCTTTATCAATGACTGTAACCTTTGTACCAAACTTTGCATATGTAGCCGCAAATTCAAGACCAATAAAACCACTTCCTAAAATTGTTAATGTCTTAGGGAAATCCTCTAGATTCATTAGTGTTTCACTTGTATGAATTCTATTACCTACTTCTAAGCCTTCTACAGAAGGAATAAATGGCTTAGCACCTGTATTGATAAAGATACGTTCTGCAGATACTTCCTCTACTCCATTTGCCATCTGTATATTGACTGTATGTTCATCCTTGAATGAAGCAAGTCCATCAATAACTTCGACGTTACTATTCATCGCAACCTTGTCATAGTTTGCCTTGTTGAGTTTGGCAATCAATGCTTTCTTATTGATAACCGCATTCTGATAGTATTCTTCATTACTAACTTGACTGTAGCTTCTACGATCTGCTGCAGTTGCTAAACTTAGAAGGAATACATCCAACATTAATACATGTACCTCCATACATCTTAGGTGACTTCTCAACTAATATAGTTTTTTCACCTTTATTGCCTAAGTAATTTGCTAGTGTTTTACCAGCCTTACCAAAACCAATAATAATATTTTTCTACTTTCTTATTCATATTTGAATACCTCACTACCACCGATTATAGACCTACTAAGCTAAATTCTTTTGTTAATATGCTCAAACTTAAAAAAACCTTTATTCTATCTTCATCAGAATAAAGGCATTGAACTTTGGTTTTGAATCGTATCATGGATTCGTTTAATCATTTGTTTTCTGTAGCCAAGCCATGATTGAATTAACAACTTCCTTTGGCTTTTTCAACGTATATTTCATGACTTGTATCTTTTATAAATTGAATAAAGATATGATTCATATTGTCGTGGTTAGCTTCAATTTTATTCTTCTTATATTCATATACAAACTCAGGATGATCCGATAACAGTAATAATGTTTCTGTATTCAAACCAGCATGGAAGATATCAATATAATGTTCTCGAAGTAAGCTCGTTAGTTTAGATATCGTTTCTGCATTCATATCTAACTGATTTTCTTTAATATAAGATTTTGTCATCGCAATATCTTCTTCAAGCGTTATATTCATCAAATCATAATCGATGATACCTCCATCTAAGATGATTAGATTTCTTGCTTGTAAGAAAGAATGATAACGAATTGCTATATCAGCACCCATCGAAAAAGCAATCACATTAGAACCAACAGGAATTCTATCTGTTAACCATTCTATCAAATCTTGTTCACTCTGAATCTTTACATCTCGGTTTGAATACTGTCCTGGTATATCAATAAACTGTACTTCATAGCCGAACTGATTCATCTCTTTTCCTAAGTCTTGAAGCGATTCTTTTGTACTACCTAAACCTGAAATAAAATAAAACTTTTCCATATTTTTTTCTACTAACATTTTTCTGATACGTTCTTCTAGCGAAGAACTATATCTAATTCATCTTCTTACTTTCTAGATACAAACATTCCATATTCTTTTGGAATTTCTATAACACCTTGTTTTTTATAGTTGGAAATTAGTCTATATAACTCGTCTTCCGAATAATTTTGCCAATCGTTCATTTCTTTAAAGGATTGGATATATTCCACTAAATCAGAACGATCGCTAATGCGTAACTTATCTACATACTCCAACTTTTCTACACTTGGAAACCAATGCTCGAGTATGTCTTCACCATTTTGTAAGGTAAATGTATGTTGACGTTCTGTTTGAACGTTTAACATCTGATTGATGAATGATTCAACACCATTTTCACCATACGTAGCACAGTAGAATATTCCATTCTTTTTTAATACTCGTCTGATTTCTGATAAAGCCTTATCCAAATTCGGAATATGATACAGCATCATATTCGCAATAACGATATCAAATCTTTCATCTTCATACGGTAACTCTTCTGCATTCACAACTTCATAATGAATATTTGAATGTTCTCCAATATTGGTTTTAGCTTCTTTAATCATGCCTTCAAATAAATCTGTTAAATAAACCTCTTTACAATCCTGAAGTAAATGCGTATGTTCCTTCCAAGTAATACCTGTACCACAACCAAGTTCTAAAATTGAAGATTCCTTCTTAATGTTATAGTGCTTTTACAATCCAATTATTAAAACCTTCTTTATTTGTAGAATAAAGTTGATGTAATTGAATACGGATATTTAGTTTATTTGGATTTTTGTATTGTGTATCAACTGTATCTGTCGTAACTAATTTATTCATTTTCTTCTATATACCTTTGTTTTCTCTTCTTTTGTTAGTAATACAATATTTTCTACATGGATTGAGTGAACACCAAGTATGTCAAGTAGCTACATCGTATGTAGGAACATATCCATGAACTTTTTAACGATAGCTTAAGGTTATCGTTAAAAGGTAGTACCTAGACAAACTGGAATTTATATTTCACTTACAAAAATAGTATGAAAAAAACTATACGAATAAGTAGAATTAAAATTGCACCTACTACACATACAGCAATTACTTTTTAAAAAAATTTCTTTTTTTCTTGTTTAGTCATATAATTATACCATTTCATAAACGGATACCTCTAAAATTCCAAATTTACTTAATCTAATAAATAGGGAGTTCAAGATGTGCTAAATATCCAGTACTTCTACTATTTCTCCATTTTTTTCTTTAAACATAATTTTTTTGACTACTTCTTCTCCTAAATATTTTTTTAAAACTTAGTCAATTCTGTTGATACTTCAAATACTATATTATGTTTTATATCACTTAATTCAAAACTCGTATCATATCTTGTTTTATCTGACCAATAGTTCCAATTTATATCTGTCCTTTCATAATAAACATAGTTTCCTTTTTGGAGTTACAAATACTCTTTTTATTTATTAACTTCTTTTCATCTTTGGATTTAAATATTTCAGAATACAGCTTCATCCCTTTAAATACTTTGTAATTGCTAATTTTATCATTTGAAATATTTAATTTAATTTCTTCATACTTCATAGAAAACCTCCACAAATTCTAATTTGTCTTTGTTTAAAAATAAATCCCATTATATAATTCCATAAACTCTTTAGCAAACTTTGAGACAAGTTCATGATAAGTGCAGTGGCTAATGTTTCTTTATTATAATTAGCTGTTGGTATCCAATTATATGATCCGTGCATTACATAGCCCATCTCTATGATACATGCGCCTTTATTTTCTACACTTTATTTACTTAACGGGTGCAACTTTTGACATCAATACTACCGTCTCCACATGTGGTGTAAAGCCAAATAAATCCACAGGCACTATTTTCTTAATCTGATAACCAGCTTTCTTAAGAGGTTCGATATCTGTTACTTGTGTATATGGATTACAGGAAATATATACAACTCTATCTGGAGAAAGTTGTGCTAGTTTATGCATGAATGGTAGTGTCATTCCAGATCTTGGTGGATCCAAAATAACTACATCTGGTGTCGTATCCATGCGTTGAATAAACTCTACCGCATCTGCTGCATAGAATTCTGTGTTTAATAATTTGTTGTGCTTCGCATTGTTTTTTGCATCTCTGATTGCTTGCGGATTAATTTCAACTCCAATAACATGCTTTGCACTTTGGGCTGCTAGTAAAGAAATTGTTCCAATACCACAACACGCATCTAACACAACATCAGTATCTTTAATCTTCGCAAGTGATAGTGCTGTACGATAGAGTACTTCTGTTTGTTCAGGATTAACTTGATAGAAGGACTTGGATGAAATACGGAACTCTAATCCACCAATACGATCAGTAATATAACCTGAACCATATAATACTCTTTCATCTTTTCCAAGTATCATAGATGTACGAGCACGATTGAAATTCAGAATAATCGTTTTAATCTGTGGGAATTTCTTTACAAGTGCGTTTACGAAGTTCTTTGAACTTGGTAGTCCTTTTGAGCCAATCACAACATCGAGTAAAACATCGTTTGTTGCTTTTGAGATACGAATATACGCATGACGTAGTGTACCCCTACCACTATCCTCATCGTAAATTTCTATACGCATAGATTCTGCTAACTTACAGATTGTCGTAAGAATCTCATTTGCGAGTGTATGTTGAATTAAACACATCTCACTTGGTACTTTACGATGACTATTTTCTTCATACATGCCTGCATAGATTCTATTTGTCTTTTTATCTCTAGCGAAACTTGCATAAATTTTATGACGATAGTGATACGGATCTTTCATACCCAGTACTGGTTCAACTGCTTTGGTACGGAATATTTTACGCATCTCTTCACGTTTCATTTTTAATTGTTCTTCATATGGGACATCGATGTATGCACATCCACCACACTTTTTACTCACTGGGCAATATTTCATAGTGTTACCTCTTTTAGTGTATATACAACATTATCTGTTACTTTACGTAAAACTTCATAGGATTGATGACCATTTGCGATTAGTACACAATCATGGATACCAAGTGCTTCCGAAACTTCTTTATCGTGAACAGTATCACCAATATACTTACATTCAGACGGTTCTACATCACTTTTTTCCATCCAAATCTTTGCCATCTCAACTTTTGAGGCCGCAAGCATATTATCAATTCCTAGTATTTCATCAAAGTATTGGTCAATTCCTAGTAACTTGCACTGCTCTAAAAGTTTATCGTGACGAGATGCGGATAGAATCACATTGCGATAACCAAGTTGGATTGCCTTTTCTATCGTTGTAATAAATCATCCATCAAAGAACACTCATCAAAGCGACGATCATATTCTTGATTAAATTCAAGAGATACTTCTTCATAGCTTTCAGTATCAAAGGTATATCCAATATGGTAATAGTAGTTAATAACTGGAAACGAGAATGTATTGAGATAGTCCTGCTTTGTGACAGGATACTTCTCCATTCCCCTCTTTTTTAACATTTCATTTTCAATCGATAGGCACAATTGTAAATCATCTAAAATTGTGCCGTTAAAGTCCCAAATTAAAGTTTTCATGGATTGATTATACCATCTCTTTTCGATGTCTAAGAAAAAAGATGTCGCCATCAACAGGATTATACATCCGTGTTAATATCGACATCGATTTCTTGAATCTTATTTTTTGCAAATTTCCAACTACATACTTTGGTTGGCTTTTTTATTGTATAGGATTTTGTTGAAACATAATTATCAATCAAATCATAGATTTTATACCCTGCCACATCATAGAATGAAACACTATCATTTTCAATATTATTTTCTCCTTGAAAGGATGTACTTGGGCCCACACTATAGTGTGTACCATTGATTGTATAGTCTTCGCTCCAATGTACATGACCTTGCATGACTAATACTGTATTCGTATTTTTTATATGTTGGATAAACTTTTCAGCTTGTGGTAAACATGGAATTCCCGGATATTTTCTAACAGGGTGATGCATCAAAATAATTTTCTTTTCAGGTGTTTTTAGATTTTCATCTAGCCACGAAAAAAATCCTCATCTTCAAATTCCCATTTGCATTTCCATACTCAGAATTATTTAATGCAAGAATCGTATAATTCTGTATTTGATACGTCGTATGACTTTTTGTTCCAAATATTTGTTGATAATTTTCATTATCGTGATTTCCAGGAATCGTGATGATTGGAATCTCTGGAAAGTATTTTTTTACAATACTATCTACTGTTTGATAATCATCAAGACTGCCATTATCACAGATATCACCTGTCAAACAAAGGCAATCGTATTCACCATGTTGTAAAGCATCTTGCAAGCAGAGTTCTAGGTGTTTCAATGGACTCTCTAGTTTAGCAAGTAATCTTTCATATGCATTATCATTTGTGTAGTGTGTACGATAATGTATATCACTTAATTGCAAGATTCTCATTACTTCAGCTTCTTTCTAAGCCATCCATTTGCGATATCTAATACAAATACAGTCACAACAACTACTAATAAGATAATACTTACTTTATCCCAGTTTCTTGCTTGGATTGCAAAGATTAATGGTGCACCAATTCCACCTGCACCTACAAGACCAAGGGTTGCGGCAGATCTTACACCGATTTCAAAGTGATTTAAAATCAAAGATGTATATGCTGGCATGACTTGTGGAAGTCTTGCATAGAAGAAGGTTTGAATTGGATTTGCGCCGACTGAATGCATTGCTTCAATCGCATCTTCATTCATTTTCTCCATCTCCTCGGTAAATAGTTTTCCTAACATACCGATTTGATGGACACCAATCGCTAATACTCCCGCAAATGGACCAGGTCCTACCATCTTTACAAAGATGATTGCATATATTAATTCTGGAAAACTACGTAATACATCTAAGATGATTTTAGTAATCTTTGGTACTATCGTATTTCTTGACCAAAGATTATGACTCGCCAGTAACATGAGTGGGAATGCAAAGATTGTACCGATGAGTGTTCCTACGAAAGCTATCGCAATTGTCAGAATCATCAGTGAGAATACATCTTCCCCACTACCATCAAAGAAATATGACCAATCAGGTTTTAATAATCCTCTGACTGTATCTATCACCATGGATGGTGAAAAGTTATTCAGTGCTGAATAATCCAGGCCATAACCTGATAAGAAAATCAATACTAGAATTCCTAGTAGAATCCATATCGTTGAATACTTTCGAAGAGTCATCATCATACACACTTCCTCCTTGCGTATTCACTGATTGTATCTACTAGAATAACCAATATCAAGATCATTAGAATTATGATGGATACACGATCATACTTAAATAATGCTAATGAAGTATTTAAGATAATACCAATTCCACCTGCTCCAACATATCCTAGCACTGTTGAAGACCGTATATTTATCTCTAATGCATAAAAAGTATAACTGATTACAGCTGGTAATATTTGTGGCCAAACTGCCCATACTGCAACCTTAAACTTATTAGCACCAACAGACTCAGCGGATTCAACAGGTAGTGTATCAATCGTTTCAATCGATTCATATAGTAACTGTGATACCAAGCCAAAGGTAAAGATAGTTAAGGTAATTACACCTGTAACTTCACCAATACCAACAATCGATACTAAGATCGCTGCTAAAAGTGTATTTGGAATCGTACGAATAATATTCATCACAAAACGAATACAACCTGTTAAAACAGTATTCTTGGTAATGAGTGTTGTCGCAAGAAACGAGAATGGAATCGCTAAAAGTACACCTAATAAAGTACTTAATACAGACATTTGAATCGTTTTGATAATCGGTGTTATCAGTGATGGAAGATATGACCAATCTGGATGAAGTAGTTTCTGTAGGAACAGTTGCATCTGTTTTGTATTTGAAAGTACTTCCGAAAGATTTGCATTTGTAATACGTATGCATGCATATAAGCATATTGCCAATACTGCAAATGTTCCTACATGTTTATACCATTGATAATGAACTGTATCTTTAAGCTTCATCTTGAACTTCCTCTTCAAGATTTGAGATACCTTTTATAGATATAATTCAATTTTTCATCCGTTAGTTCTTTAGGCGTACCTTCAAATACTAACTTACCATCTTGCAAGGCAATAATTTTTGTCGCAAATGCTTTTGCAAGTTCGACTGAGTGGATATTTACGATAACTGTAATACCAAGTTGTTCGTTAATATTCTTTAAATCAGATAGAATCTTCTTAGATGTTACAGGGTCCAAGGAAGCGACAGGTTCATCCGCTAAGATGATGGTTGCTTCTTGAAAGAGTGTTCTAGCAATAGATACTCTTTGTTGTTGTCCACCTGATAATTCATCACAACGACTATGCAGTTTGTTTTCTAATCCTACCTTGGCTAAAACTTCATTACATAATTGATAATCTTTGTTAGAGAATAGTCCTAGTGTACTTTTGAGCGTACTATAAGTTCCTAGTTTCCTGATAATACGTTCTTCTGTACTGTATTGCGTTTCACCAAGTTAAATGATTGAGATATCAAACCAATTTGTGTTCGAATCTTTTTCAATTCTTTTCTTATTGGCTTTGGTGATTGATTTACCATCTATCAAGATTTCACCATCAGTGATTTCGTTAAGACGATTGATTGAGCGCAATAATGTTGATTTCCCGGCACCAGAAAGACCAATAATCGCAACAAACTCAGCATCTTGAATTGTTAGATTTACATGATCTAGTGCATGTACTCCATTTTTGTATGTCTTTGAAACATTTCTTAATTCAATCATTTCTTATTGTGCTGCCTTTTCGATATAGTTAGACATTGTGTCATATGCCTTTTCATCTGCTTCTACATAGCCAGTATGGTTCCATAATGACATTGCATCTTTTTGCGGCCTCATCTTGATTCATATTTAAGAATACTTCTTTAATCTTCTTTTTGTAATTCTTCATCCATTGTTGGTAATACCGCAATCGCATCATTTGGAATATCACCCTTTTGTCAAATATAGAACTTTTTAATTCCTTTGAAAAGATCATTTGTTCCTTCAAACTTCTTTTTGGAAAAACGTAACGTGCACCTTCAAATACAAATGCCGCATCAACTTGTCCATTTAAAACTGCTGTAATTTCAGATGGAATATCATTAACTGTTACGATTGTACAATCAGTTGTTGGATTAATACCCGCATCCTTCATTTCTGCCACAGGATAGATATAACCAGAAGCTGAGTTAGGACTTAGTGTCGCAATCTTCTTGCCCTTTAAGTCAGCGAGAGATTGAATATTTGAATCCGCTCTAACAATCACTTCTCCTTTAAATGAGTTTGTTGATGAACCTTCAATTGGCATTTCTGTTTGTTGATCATAATCCACCAATTTGGAAGATAAGAGAGCTTTCGCTGCACCTTGGTTCTTAGCCTGTACATAGGCAGCTGGTGGCATAATACCTAAATCAACTTTACCAGATGCCATTGCTTCAACAATTGTTGAATAGTCAGTCGCAAGTGTTACTTCAACCTTACGTCCAAGCTTCTCTTCTAAATACTCAGCAAATGGTTTTGTCTTCGCTTCCATTGAACCATCGTTATTTGTTGGAACAAACTGTACAACAAGTGGTTTTTCTTCACTTGTAGAAGAAGTTTCTTTTGTCCCTGTTGCGCCACATCCACCAAGTAATGCCATGCAAAGAGAAAGTACTGCAGATACAAATATTTTTTTCATATTCTTTCTATCTCCTTATTCGGAGCTCCTTATACCAACATTCTAAACGAATATTAAAAATTGTCTTTGCAGAAAGTGACATATGTCATATAAAATATCTTCATGGAATGGATAGATAACAAATACTTACTTACAGAATATTTTAAGAAAACCAAGTTCTCACAATATTTCGGTTTTCCTGTTAAAGAAATTATAAAATTGTGTCGTTTTCACCAAGGAGAACAAATCATCGAATCCGATATCATATCTGACTTTATCTATTTCCTTTTAGATGGTGAAGTAAAGTTTTTGGTAACGAGTGATAGTGGGAAGATAGTCTATCTTGGTGGCAGTAAGGAATTTACTGTTCTCGGTGAAGTTTCCTCTCTTTGGAAAATGAAACCGATGACGAGTGTTGTCGCTTCTACGGAATGCTTATGTTTTAGCATTTCACTTGATACATATCGTAATCGTCTTTTTGGATGATAATACATTTTTACGTTATATCAGTAAAAACAATGGCTTATCGCTTAACCAAAAGAGATGACGATGTAATCGTTGATAGAACAGAAACAGCATATACAAAAATGTGTGCTCTGATTATACAAAACACACAAGACACAATGTTTACTTTAGATTTACAAGAATGTGCACGTACACTATCCATCAGCTATCGCCAAGTCATTCGTGTCATGAATCGTTTACTCCAAGAAAAAAACTCATTAAAAAAAGTGAAAAAGAAATACTATATTTTGGACTATAGCGCCCTATACGCAAATACGAATGAAAAACTATTTCTTCTATGAATAGTCGTATCATCACTCTTAAAAAGCCAGACCATTCGTCTGACTTTTTTTGTGATTAACGTAATTTCTTTCTGATAACTTTAGCAGCTATTGCTACTACAATGACTGCTCCAACAAGTAATACAACTGACTGTGGTGTTGTCTTAGGCTTTTGTTGTTTCTGTTTCAGCTGTAGCTTCCTTACTTTCAGATACTGTATATGAAATATGTGTTGCCTTTGTAGTAAATACATACTTATCATCCTTTACTTCAGCAGTAATTTCATTTTTGCCATCTGTAAATGTAGGCTTGCCATTGAATGCGGATGTAGGGATAGAATATGTTAAGTCTTGTTTTACTTCTTCAACTGGATTTCCATAGTGATCTACAATATTGAGTTCTCCAGACATCATATCTTTGCCTGGAACTGCGCTTAACTTCATTCCTATTTCTGCACTATCTTTTGGAACCAGTACTTCTGTTTTTGAGAAAGCAGCTGTAGCACGTTTCCCAAAGAACTTAATTGTATAGTCATTTTCTTTGATATATTTTTTAAACTTCTCGAGGATTTCCGCATGGATTTCCTTCATTGTCTCATATGCCTTTGTTGCGTCTTCATGGTTTTTAGCTGTTGCTTCATCTGCTGTTAACATTGTTGTTACAGCATTTTTTATTTCTTCACTTTCGAGTGCTTCAATCTTCTTAGTAGCGATTGGTTGGAATTCATCACGATTGTATTCAATCATGAATAATGTATCCATTGCTAACCAATATACGGAATCTTCATTGAATTCATTGTTTTCATTCTGTGCTTGCGCAATACCTGAATTCTGATTTGGATAGTATGCCACAAATGGAGAAGTTAATGGAGAACCTAATGCTAACCACATTGTTCCTGGATATTCTTCTGTTGCATTTGCAGGAAGATGATAGATATGTGCTTCCATCGTATTACGGTTACCAATTGGATAAAGGTTTCCACGACCTAAGTCATCTGCTACTTCGTTAATGGTTTCCAAACGGTTACGTGTAAATGCCATTGCATCAGCTAATGTAATCTTCTTTGAAGTCGTCTGTAAGAATGGATATACATCACCCTCGAATTTGGCATCAGGGTTAAACTGCTTAATACCAGAACATACGCGAGATTCAGTACTTTCTGATAGTTCAGGTAAAGCATAAGAAGAATATAAATCGATCGTACGAGTTAATTCATCTCCTTGAATGTCTTAGCATCTGTTGCGACTTTAAAAGATATCTTTGGAATAGATATAATTTCCATCTTCTGAAATATTATAGTTTTCCTTTTTCTTCCCCTACGGTTAATCTGCATTCATTCAGCCAGAATGAATTAGGGAATCGGAATACTTGTCACGTGGATAGCGCATCGCCACAAACTGGTGACCAGTATGATCTCCATATACCAAAGTTCATGGTGGTCTGCTACGACTAGACCATTGCCTTCTCCTGCACCCTTTGTTGCGACTTCTGTGCGATAAATTCAACTGCTTGTCTTGCATTGTCACAACTGCCTAATACTGCTGTGGTAATGATAGCCTCTGTAATACTGATTGGCTTTTGTTGTATCTGTGCCATCCAAATAAGGATCTACACCCAATACATTTTCATTTTTGCACTAGCGGAAACCGTCATATCCGCAATTAGACCTTTTTCATTAAATCCTGTTTCGTCAAAATTACCATATTCTGGTGTTGTATCGCTGACGGACGTATAGCGATAAGAATCATGTGCAAATGTAAAGGAATACCCCTTTATCTGGATCTACAGAAACATCTTTGATTGTTTCACCAGCTTTTATGTTCTCCTGCTTGGTGGACTTTATACACCTTATTATGATTGACTTCTAAGTCTTCTGTACGTCCAAAAATTGTACTACTGTCCTCTGTTAAATCGCCGCCGATAATGACACCGGTACATGCATACGCTGAAATGATGCTGGATGAGGCTACTAAAATAGCTATTGAAGCGCTAAATAGCCTTGAAATACATTTTTTTCATTTTTATTATTCCTCCAATGATTGTATGAACAAAGTGTAAGAAGATTGAATTCCTCCCTTCTTGTAATCTTCTTCTTGGTAATTTCATTATAGAAAATCCTTCTACAGAAATGTGGGAAATATGCTTTCTTCTTTCTTGTATATTCTCGTATGAAAAAAAGTTACTCCCCATTGGAAGTAACCTAAGCTTTCTTAACTTGTTCTAACCAGAGCTCAGCACTGGCATCAGATGGCATACGCCAATCACCTCTTGGAGAAAGTGTAACCGACCCAACTTTTGGACCATCTGGTAAGCAACTACGTTTGAATTGCTGACTGAAGAAACGCTTGAAGAAGCGTAACATTGCTTCACGTACTTCTTCCTTCTGTAACTCTGGATATGCTGTTAGTGCTAGAACCATGATCTTTTCTGGTGAATAGCCATAGCGTAATACATAGTATAAGAAGAAGTCATTGAGGTCATATTTACCAATCTTATCTTCTGTCTTCTGGGCAATCTTACCATTTTCATCATGTGGTGTTAGTTCTGGTGAGATTGGTGTATCACAGATCTTTAAGAGTACTTCTTTGAGGTCTTCTTGATTGCAGATATATGCATATGCTTTACAGATATATTGTACAAGTGTCTTTGGTACAGATGCATTTACCGCATACATGGACATGTGATCACCATTGTATGTACACCATCCGAGTGCTAGTTCAGAAAGATCCCCCTGTTCCAACTACGAGTCCATTTGCCATGTTTGCGGCATCCATCAGGATGTAGGTACGCATACGAGCTTGTGCATTCTCGTAAGTTGTATCTCCTTCCCCTTTGATAACTACCAGGATGTCCAATCTGTTTCAGATGTGTTTTGCACACCTTTCTTCAATCGCAACTTCATGCATTTCTACATCTAATGCACGCATTAAATCCAAGGCATTATTATAGGTGTAAGACGTTGTATTACCATGGTTTGGCAATGTATAGCAAATAATATGGATATCAGGCACTAGTTTTCTTGCTTGATGACATACCAGTAATGCAAGTGTACTATCCAGACCACCTGAGATACCAATCACAAGATTCTTAATTCCTGTGGAACGAACACGTGTTGCTAGACCATTTGCTTGAATCTCTAAAATCTTCATACAACGACGACCGCGCTCTTCATCATCAACTGGCACAAATGGATTACGATTGACTACATAGTCTTCCTTGCGTAACGCATCTACTAGTTCATCTACTGTAATATCATCTTGATTTTGCGATTGGTTTGATAGAAACATCAACATATACATAATCATCATGATTTTCTTCTAAATCAAATGTTGTCTGATGACGACGATTCTTTTCAATGGACTCTAAATCAATCACTACAGTTTCAACCTTTGTATCTTCTGGGAAGATGGAATCCTTTAACAAGCGTCCATTGCAGGCAATCATACTATGACCAGAGAATACAAGGTCCGTACTACTTTCATCCGTTGCACTAGATACATAAAAGATATGCACAATAACAGCTAGCGCTCTGTTGTAATACCATTGTACGACGATAGTCTTGCTTACCAATAATTTCATCAGAAGCAGATAGATTCGCGATAATATTTGCACCCGCAAGACATGCATGCGTACTTGGCTTATCAGGTACCCATAAATCCTCACAAATATCTAGACCGACGATAACTCCACTACGACTATCACATGCAAGTACATTTCTGCCAAATGGGATAAACTCATCACCTAACTGAATCATTTGGCTAACGATATTCTTACCGCTTGTAAACCATCTACTTTCATAGAACTCGCTATATGTTGGAAGATTAATCTTTGGCACAATACCCACGATTACACCTTCCGAGATATATACCGCACAGTTATATAAATGGTTTTCAAAACGTAACGGTGCGCCAACTACAACCGTTAGACCCTCTAGTTTATTTGATGCATTTGCAATCTTAAACAGTCCATCTTCTACTGCATCTAGCAGTGTAAACTGTCCAAAAAGATCACCACAAGTATATCCAGTCAAACATAATTCTGGATATACTAAGAACCCGCATCCGCATTTTTCATTCATTGTTTGGATGATTTGTGCAACGTTATATGTGACATTCTCACTTTTCATCCTTGGTACGACTGTACCAACTTTTTATCATTCTATTTTTCATGATTATCCTCGCTGAAAAGGTAACTACTTAAACCATGTAATTCTTTTTGGCAATGTGTCCTGTAGTATTTGTATCGCATCTTTATGATGAGAAACTGCTTACGTACTTCACTAGAAGAAATATGATGATATTCCTTTGGTGTATGTACAATTTCTATGTATTGAGAAAGACTTGAGAGATAAGAATCATCCGCAATCATCGTTTCGCAATCATCATCGTATCTTGCCATACATACAATGCCAAATTCCTTAGCAATCTCTTCTACATGTTTCCAACCAGTTTTTAATTCTGGTAACTTATCAGAGCCAAACAATAACTTGCATGCATATCCCTGCTCTTTTAGATAACATAGCGTTTGATATGTACGTGGTTGACTTTCTTCCTTTAACTCATAGTCACTGACCATTAGCTTTGGATGTGCTTTACAGATACTTTCTAGCATCGCTAATCGCTCTGTATCATGAAAGGCAAAGTTTTTAGCTTGATCATGTTCAATATAGCTCATCTTACTAGGCATAAAGATAACCTTCATAGCACCTGTCTTTTCGCAAGCATATTCTGCTAGTTCGATATGAGCCTTCGTCGGTGGATTAAAGGCTCCACCAAATAACAGGTAACTCAAATGATGCCTCCATGGAGTTTCTCATATAACTCCTCTCTGAGTTTAGCTACCGCAGGTGTTAAGTCTACATAGTGCTTATGAGGCATCTCTGTACGTAATTCAGACTCCCAAACACGATACTGCAGTTGTTCCTTAACATATTCCTTCTTTGCACGAATATCTGGTAAAGTCTAGAACAATTTCACCATTTAACATATGAGGAATTAAAATCTTCTCAACATGGTTAGGAATAATTGTCTTATGTCTTTCAAAGGCATCTGGGTCAAGGTTGACAACTTCAACAGGCTTACCATTTTCAATCACTTCCGTATCAAGAGAAATAATATCGCACTGTCCCTTTTCCTTCTTCATCGAATACGCGCATGCCATTAGTTTGCCTGGAATGATTGCCTTACTAGATGAATCAGAACACTTCATCTTTTGGTGTATAACTACTATCCTTTTCTTTGACAGCGACCAACTTATATACACCACCAAAGATAGGGTCTGTTGCAGCTGTAATAAGTTTTTCACCTACACCATAGAAGTCAAACTTCGCATGTTCATAGAGTTCCATGTTTGCCATCTTCTTTTCATCTAATGAGTTAGATGCGACAAGCTTGATATATGACTTGCCCGCTTCATCTAAAGCACGACGTAGACGCTTATAACCACGAGCTAAGTCACCAGAGTCAATACGCGCACTCTTAACGCGCTTATTTGGATCATTTGGATACTTCGCAATTAACTCATCATCTAACTGGATAAGATGTGGGAGACCAGAATCAAAGATACTATAAGTATCTAGTAACAATGATACATTTTCAGGATATGTTTCCGCATAGGCACGGAAAGCATCCATTTCGGTTGGGAAAAATTCGATATAACTATGTGCAACTGTACCAACAGCCTTCACATCTGGTCCATACTCATCTCCGCAAGGCAGTTAGCAGTACCGATACAGCCACCCAAGATAGCCGCATAGGCGCCATCGTTACCTGCAGACATACCCTGTGCACGACGTGTTCCAAATTCCATAACATTTCTTGGTGTCTTATTACTTTAGACCAGTAACACGAGTTGCCTTTGTGGCAATTAAAGAATGGAAGTTCATCGTCTGTAATAGATACGTTTCAATCAAGACTGCACCTACCATGTCACATTCAATACGTACCATCGGTACTTGAGGATAACATACAGTACCCTCACGCAACATGTACACATCACCCTTCCATTTATAGTTACGTAGATATTCACAGAATTCTGGACTCATACCTTCGTTAATAACCACTGAATATCAAAGTCTGTAAAGTGATAGTTCTTTAAGAAACGTAATAGCTTCTGTTGCCCACAGCTAATTGCATATCCACCATCGTCTGGGTTATCTCTAAAGAACATGTTAAATACCATGATGGTATCTTTATATCCATGCATGAATAATGAATTTGCCATGGAGAATTCATAGAAGTCTGTGACCATCGCAGGATTGTCATAATCTTCATCTGGGATATATGGTTCTACTTGAATGTTGTTCATATCATTTCCTCATTTTTCTATTTCAATCTGACAAGAAGCCATTACATCGAGCGCTTCCTTTTGTTTGTCTACCGTTGTCGCAGCACATGCTTGCGGTAAGACTGTAATCTTTGTGTTTGGCAAATGTGTACGTAATAGTAATGCATTTGTCACAACACAAATATCTGTACAGATACCAATTAATACAATTTCTTCTGGAGCTAGTTTCTGTAGTTCAACTGCTAGATCGAGTGAACCAAAGGTATCCTTCTCAAATATTTTAGCATTGCGTTTATGTAGTGCTTCTTCAATACACTTTGGAAACTTCCAACCCTCTGTACCTTTGATACAGTGTACAACTGGTAAGTATTTACCTTCCAAGGTATTGAGATAATTTGTATCATGTGTATCCTGCGTCGCGAATACCATATCATATTTAGGTGAGTTGATTTCATCAACCATCTTTGCAAGAGCTGCTTCTGCTTCTGTTGTGCCAAGAGAACCTGACACAAAATCATTTTGAATATCAATTGTGATAAGTGCTTTCATTATAATGTCTCCTTTACAAATGGTAGTAATGGATTAAAGCTATAGGTTGCGACCTTCCTACCGTTTACAATCGTTGTATTACCTGTAGCCACTAACATCTTTTTAATATCCCGTCGAAAGTTCCCTGTATCAACTGGGTGATTAACGATAGCCCTCATAGACTTCCTGTATCTCACGTAGTGTACACTCCTTCGGTAATAAATTAAACATAATACCTGTAGAAGCTGCACGATTACGCACAACATCAATTGCCATATTGATTGCCTTGATATGATCAGCTGCTAGTTTTGCGTTTGAACTATCTAGTAACTTGGATCTTGTCTGTACATAGTTATCACAAGCAGTATCGTAAATCTCATAACGTAAATGAATCCCTTTTTCTTCTTCATCTAACATTAATACACTCTTACGCTCATACCCATCTGATGTCGTTGTAATCTTTTGGATGGTAAACCACCCTGTATCCATCGCATCATCACCAGCAGATGTCATCTTAATATTTTCAGCTGGTGTCATAGACAAATAAACTGTTGTAATTACACGTGTACGTGGGTCACGGTCCGCATTTCCAAATGTATATAATTGTCTAAAGTACGTAGAATCAAAAAGATTGGTTTCCTCTTCTAATTCTCGTTTCATTGCGGTATCCAAATCTTCATCAAAATTCACAAAACCACCAGGCATAGCCCAATCATGAATAAATGGATGATCCTTACGTTTGACTAATAACACCTTTAACTTCCCCTTTAATACTGTTAACAAAATCATATCAACAGTATTACTCGGCCTTCGATACTTTGTCTCATCATAGCGAGCAAGGAATTCCTTTAGTGTTTCACCACGTTCATTTTTTTCTTCCATGGCTTCTCCTTATAGTCATTTTGACTATATATATTATAATCCACTTTTCTTATTTGTCAAAAAGTGATTGCTTGATTACAATCACTTCTTCATACGCTTATATTTATTACCAACTTTTTTTCCTTCATGAAAGCTAGTACATCCGCTTTCTGATTGAACTCATACTCTATAAGTTCTACATTTGTGCTTTTTTCTTTGAAGATGATGTTAGATATAAATTAAAGAACTTCTTATCATCCTTATAATCATAACCACTGAGTTCCTTCCATGCATGGAATTTACCATTGGTTACATAACCCTCTTCTCCAATACCATCTTTTGCCAACCAATACGCAACAATCGCAACAATGATGACGATAACACGTAAGATATCAAATACAGTAATTGTATTACCAATCAAAGAAACTAGAGTTAAACCCACAATCACAATAAGAGTAATTTTAGTTGCGTCCCATTGTCTTCCTGCATACTTAACCTTTCCCTTTGTATTGGCTAAACGATAAAACATCAAACCTGCAAATGCGCTGAATGCTAATGTAACTACTAAGTTTCCGTAGAATAATGGCTGATTCATTTTTCATTTCCTCACATACTAATAACAATTTTTCATTATACCATAGCAAATCTGAATAAGCACATCATCAAATTTCTTTAGTGTTTCATATATTCAGCATTACTTGCTAATCTTCTTTGGAACAAACTAAAATACATCTATGATAAAAAAAGATATTAAACTCTTTGCGACAGACTTAGATGGTACATTATTTGCTCGCCCTGCTCACTTTCAACACAATACGCAACAGAAACGCTACGTATGTTACGAGCACAAGGAACACGTGTCGCAATCTGCACTGGTCGTCATTACGAACGTATTCTGAATGGATTTCCAAAGGATATCTATGATTATATTGTTTCCAACAATGGTCAAGATATCTACTTTGTAAAAGAGAAAGAACATATAACTCTTCCAGTATTAACAAAAGAAGAGATTCATGGTCTGCTTCCACTTGCAGAAAAGTACCCTGTCATCCTAATGGCATCGACAGATAAAGATTTTCTTACAACCGGTTCAAGAAAGAACTACATCGCATTAACTATTTTCCGTCTATGCATGCAAGTCCGCGACTTAATTCAACACCACCACATTCAACAGGCAGATATCGATTTTAATCTTGAAAACCTAGAAAAATAAATATATCATCAAGGTTTGTTTCTCAGGGACTGCAGGTATACTCAAGAAACTTGCCAAAGAGATTCCTACGGATAAGTACTCCGTCTTCTTTGTCAATCCAAACTGGTTAGAAGTACAGCCACATGGGATTGATAAAGGGAATGGCCTTCGTATGATTATGGAACGAGAGAATATCTTACCAGAACAAGTTTGTGCAATTGGTGATGGCGAAAATGATTTAGCCATGCTAGAGGTTGCAGGTGTAAAGGGTTGCAATGGGCAATGCAATGCCATGTCTAAAAATTGCGACTGACCATGCAGACCACTACTTCCAAGAGGGATGCGCAAACTGGATTCGTAAGAATTTACTATAGTTACTATTTTTCTTTCTGATAAACAGGAGTAAACTAAAATTATGAATACATTAGAAAACGATATTACTGAAGCCATCTTCGCAGCCGAAGATGCACTACAACACTGTATCAAGCAAAAAATTCCTTAAGAAAGCAAGAAACTGGGGTTTATTTGATATCTTTGCAGGTGGTTTTATCACCTCTATCATCAAGCACAATCATATCGAAAACGCACAGGAAGAAATCAGATATGCAAAGGTTGCTTTTAGAGAATCTAACCCGTGAATTACAAGATGTAGGAGATTATATTACAGTTGATATTGAGATTGATACTTTTTGCAAAAGTTACAGACTACCTTCTCGATAACTTCGTCTCAGACATCTATGTACAATCAAAAATCAACAATGCTAGCCAGCAAGTTGATGATGCAATCTATGAAACAGAAAAAAATTCTAAATGTACTAAAAATGCACAATAAGGAATGAATATGGATTTTAATAAGATGATTCCCGAGTTATCGGTTTTTGATATTGAACAGACTCAAAAGGTTTTATAATGACTTAGATTTAAAGATTGAA